>ENA-UOOI01000533-UOOI01000533.1-fermentation-metagenome-genome-assembly--contig:-NODE-533-length-47937-cov-4.210810_pt1 | contig 47937 bp, 37 predicted proteins | sample MGYA00245779_ERZ724027 | MGnify/ENA primary metagenome ERZ724027 (study PRJEB28704, sample SAMN03018318) | fermentation metagenome | biome: anthropogenic terrestrial biome; feature: soil; material...
ATTGTTGAAATTAACCTGAATGTGGGGCTCCGGATGTATCTGGTGGTGACAGAGATGATGTCAACATTTAGTCTGATGGATTGTATTGCATTAGAAAATGCTATTATCGCACTTCAATATGAGTTTTCAAGAATATTCGCTGTTTCAGAGCTGGAAAAGAAGTTTCAAAATGATCTTCTGCATAATATTTTGAGCGGTAATATAGAATCAATAGAAGAACTGAAGAAGAGTTCGAGCCTTCTAGATGTCAATATTGATGGCTATTATCGTGTGGTTGTATTTGGCGTAACAAATGAAAAAAGCTCTCGCAAAGATACGATTAATGAAAAGATGCACCACATTGATTTGCTGGAAGAAACAGTTGCCCATAAGCTTCCGAAAAGCAAGGTATACAGGGATCTGGATAAGATTGTAGTTGTCATGGAAGTTAACTCTGATTCCTCACAGATTGAATATCGGGAAGAGTTGAAGGATATCCTGAAGCAGATTCAGGCGTTTATGACTGTCCAAAATAAATATCTGAAGGTAAAAGCCGGGGTGGGAAGAATTGTACAAGGGATACTACAATTGCCCAAAACCTATAAAGAGGCAAATGATGCCTTTTTGTTTGTCGATATTGCCGGTGACATAGTGGGAGAAAGTGCCGTGCAGATGATGCTTTTTTCGGACTTGGGAATTTTTAAATTATTGTGTCAGTTAGATGATCCGGAAATGTTAAGGGAGTATGTTCCAGAAACACTTGGAAAGTTATATGATTACAAAAAACCTCAAAGAGATGATTTGATAATGACGCTGAAAACATATCTGGATAAAAACCAGAATCTTTCCAAGACGGCCAAAAGCTTATACGTGCACTATAAAACAGCAGCTTATCGTATTGAGAAGATAGAAAAGATAACTGGAATAGATTTTAATAATGCCAATGAAGTGTTGGCTGTCAGAATTGGTCTGATTGTCCATCGAATGATCGAAAATTATGAAAAAAAGGTTATTTAAAATTTGATTTCTTGTAGAAATGGTCCAGTATATATGACTGGCCATTTTTGCTATAAGGATAAACTTTGACTTTAAATCTCCAAAGTAAATGTCTTTGCTAAAGTACTGGAAGTACGACACAAAATGTTGTCCCATCCTTTTCATTACTTTCAGCTTTGATTTTTCCGTTATGCTTTTGTACAATTGTGTGCGCGATTGATAATCCAAGACCGTAACCGCCTGTTTCTCGTGATCTGGACTTGCTTGCACGATAGAAGCGTTCGAAGATATGTTCCAGATCCTTTTTGGGAATTATCACACCTGAGTTTTTGATACTTAGGATCACTTTTTCGTGTTCCTGCCGCAGCAGAAGATAGATCGTTCCTCCTTTTGCGTATTTACATGCATTGTCCAGCAAGATGATCAAAAGCTGTTTGATCTGCTTTTCGTTTCCATTAATTAGAATATGATCCTGAATGTCTTCTGTCATCTCGGTTTTTTGTTCGTAAGTCACGGACTCGAAAGAAAGGATGCACTCCCAGACAAGCCTGGATAGATCAAACTCTACATGTGGAGCAGGTGGAGCGTTGTCTGCATCCTCTCTTGCAAGAAATAAGAGGTCCTGCAGCAGATCCTTCATCTGAATAGCTTCTTCTTCGGTGTTGTCAAGCCATTTTCTTTCCTCTTCGATGGTATGTTGTGAATGACTTTTGATGATTCCCAGGTTGGCGAGGATGACAGTTAGCGGAGTTTTCAGTTCATGAGAGGCATCTGCTACGAACTGATGCTGTTGATCCCAGGCTTTTTGTACCGGTGCAAGGGCTCGTTTGGAGAGAAAGAGGCTGATGATAAAGGATGTCAGAAGTACGATTGCAAATATAAGCACTGAAATCAGGATCAGGCTTTGCATGCTGTCCTGTTCATTAGTAATATCTGCAAAGGCAATCTTCAGACCGTTTTTTGCAGCCTGCATTTTAAACCGCAGTCCCATACTCTGCAGTGTTCCGGAAATTTTATTAGCTGCAATAGCTGCGTCTGCAGCTTTTTGCGCAGTGTCAGTGTCAACTTGGATGCCGCTGTCATTGATACCCGATACGGTATTTGAATTTACTTCAAGTGTTACGGTAAATACAGCAATTTTGCCAATTCCACTATCATCTTTGGGGCGTGGAGGTCGTTTCCCATCCCTGTCACCGAATTCCAGTGCCGGTTTTAAATCTTCTACATCTCCGGACAAAGTCCGGTCAATCGCTTTTATGCTGTCTGCGTAGAATCTCCGGTAGTTGGAGACACACATGACAACCAGTGCTGACAGGATGACGGCGATTACAAAGATCATATTTGTTATGATGAATCTTTTTCGTAGTCTCTTAAGCATCTTTATTTCCCTCTAGGCGATAGCCGACTTTTCGGATCGCTACAATTCCCACTTTGGAACCAAGATAGTAAAACTTTTTCCTGAGAAATGAAACATAGGCTTCTACATTATTATCCTCCGCATCGGAGTCATTTCCCCATACTTTTTCTATCATAGATTCTTTTGAGATGATCATATTAGAATTGATCATCAGCATCTTCAAAATCTCAAATTCCTTAAAACTTAAGTGAATATTTCTGTCCTTGCACCACAGATCATTCGTGGCGAGGACGAGTTTCAGGTCACCAAAGGTAAGATTCTCGAAGATTACTTCACCGGTTCTTCTGGCGAGGGCACGAATTCTTGCCAACAGCTCCCCGGGTTCGAAGGGCTTGGTCATATAATCATCGGCACCGTGATCCAGACCTGCAATCTTGTCGCTGATATCATCTTTGGCAGTTAGCATCAATACTGGTGTCTGAATCGCCTGACTTCTCATTTCGTGAACGATAGAGAATCCATCCATTTGAGGCAGCATCACATCTAAAACAACTACATCGTAGTTTCCGTTTGTTGCGTAATCCAGTCCATCAGTTCCAGTGTAGACCACATCACAGAGGTACTTTGATTCTGTCATGATCTCCCGCAGTGCCTCTGCCAGACGAACTTCGTCTTCTACAATTAGTATATTCATTTCACACGTCCTCCTCGATTTATCTTCAATATACAGTTGCTTCAATAACAACAAGTCTTATCATAATGGTTGTCACGTCTGTTTACACTCAGATTATAAGGATGAAACCTGAAATAAAGCTGAAATTGTACCTGGGATATGATATAGATTGAACAGGTTATCTTTTCCTACAATCAGAAAGAAAAAGTATTGGAAGACTGTGCTTGTAATTGCGCACAGGATGTGCACAGTTAATTTTAGAGAGATGTCCTTTGTCAGTGTAATTAGTGCATTGCAACTATTCATTTTCTATATGCCATTCTGTAATCCTTCGGTGTCATTCCAGTTTTCTGACGAAATTGTCGGTAGAGATGCACTTCGCTGGAATAACCGCAGATATCCGCAATCTTCTCCACACTTAGATCTGTGTTATGTAAGATGGTTTTTACTCTTTCTATTCGCATATTGATCAGATCCGATTGGAGCGAGATACCAAAAAAATCGGAATATAAATGTTGAAAGTATGAGCAAGAGATCCCAACTGATTCGGCTAGTTCTTTTATTGAATATTTTTTCATTGGCTGTGACTGAATCTGAAATCTCAGTTCCTGCATTCTCGCATAATAGGGACTATATTTCTTTGGACAATTTTTATCTTGGTATGCAGCCTCTACATTATTCATCAGAAGCTTAAAAAGCATATCTACATTCTCATCGCGCCACTTTTCATCTGCATAACTGTTTTCCCATAAAATCTGTTGAATATATAATGTAAATCGGGGAGGATTGCTCAAAGGTATCGCATTGTAAAACAGCTTGGCATAGCGGTCTAATATATGATCGTCGTCGCATCTGAAACGAATCCAGTCATCAGAATACTCCCCATCCGGATTCACACAGTGATAGGGAACCTCACGTTTAATAAGAACAACCTGATTAGGTTTTACAGATAATTTTTGATCTGTAAATGTAAATACCCCGTTTGTCTTGGCCATCAGAAGGACATGCCCATCTGCCCCATAAGGACGACTCATTTCAAAGGATTCCGGATGTTCACTGTTACATTCGCCGGCTATTATCGTATACATGCATAGCTCTCCTTACTCATAACAGATAATGTTAGTAATTAACGCTATTTGATATTATATCACAGAAAATTTGAAGATACAATGTAGCTGTAAAGTAATCATTTATACTTTATGTAATTTGTTTTTCTTGTCTTTGTACATTTTTTTGTGTACAAATATAAAAATTACGGAGGAGGTATTTTTATGAAGCATTCAAGATTAAACAAAGCAGTTCCATCACTACTTGCTGCAGCAATGGCCGTATCATCAGCATCTTACACGCAGGCAGGAACTTCCCCGCCTCAGAGTCAAACTTCGGATTATTCGGATCTCTCTGTCTGGCATTCGGCATCGGATTCGGATATGATATTCTCTGAGGGAGACATCACGCTGCAGGGAAGCTCCAAAATTATAGGTGATGCGGGAACCAACTCCACAAGAGACAAAAGTGTTCGCTTTGACTGGTCAACCTTTATTGACGGAGATCTCTGGATCGGCCCACACAGTGAGTGGTCCAAAGTTGCCACTTCCCCGAAAGCAGATGTAGGTGAACATGCGTCGAAGAAGATCCGACAGCTTACGAGAGAGAAGAAATTCGCACCGCCAGCTTATCGCGATTCCCCCGCTCTTGAACCGAAAGGAAATCTGTATGCCGGATATCAAGATACTGGAGATGCTATAATTGATAAAAGTGGTGCTTATAGCAATATTTCTGTAACAAAAGATCTCGTTGTAAATATTGGAGATGAGGATCTTAATATTACAGCAGAGACACTGTCTGTCTCCGGAGATGGGCAGATTATTCTGAATCGAAGCGGAAGCGGCCATGTAAATTTGTTTGTGACTGACAGTCTTGAATTGTCTGGTAGTGGAAAAATCAATTCCAAAGGTAATTACGATAGTATCAATTTGTATTATAGTGGGAATTCACCACTTCGTTTTGGAGGAAACACTCGTGCAAATATGAGCCTATACGCCCAAACAGCGGATATCTCTCTGTCAGATTCTGCACAGATGACAGGCAGCATTGTAACAGGAGCGAAGGATATTTCTCTCTCGGGAAATTCTCAGCTGAATCCGGGTGAGATCTACGCACTGAATGCAGCACTATCCCTAAGCGGAAGCAGCCGTATACAGGGGGTTACAGTATCCGATACCCTGTCTCTTTCAGGTACTTCCCAGATCGAGTACGACGACTCCATGAGCCTTAAGGTGCCAGAGTTTAAAGCGCAGAAAACACCTGTCACTGAAAAACTAGGTTCCGGAAACTGGGGTATGTATTATGACTTCAATCGTTTCGATGACAAGACTTTTAAGGCAAATTTCGATTATGACTTGTCTATGCTTAAGAAGCTGCCTTTTACTTATTTCCGTCTCGGATTTGTCATTTATGACAATATGGTTGATCAGAATGGCAATTACAACTTCTCTCGCCTTGACTATGCCGTTGATGAGACGCTCAAAGCCGGAAAGAAAGTGATTCTTCCCCTGTGGTTTGTCAATGATGGAATCGCAGATAAAGGAAACATTGATTACCACGAACAGGTTAGTAATATGAGAAATCTAATTACCGCCATGGTGAAACACTATAGTGGGAAGGGAATTATCTATGAGGCGCTTGATGAGGCAAACTCACTGGGGCATTTCTGGATGGAACAGTGGAGTGATGACTGTGTGGAGGATATTCTGGCATTGAATCAGCATTTTGTCCAGACCATACAGAGGGAAGATCCGACCGCTGTCTTTATGGCTGGTGACTTTGCGTGGCCGAAGAACAGCAGTGACGGGAGACTCGACCGGGTACATAACATGATCGAAAAGGGATATCTGGATTATGGCACTTATGGCAGCTTCCATCCTTACACTAACGGAATCCCTGAACAGATGCTGGGCGACAGATATGATATCGAAGCCATGAATCATATATTGAGCCACAATCTGCTGCCGGCCGCGACGGAATTTGGCTTCCCGCATAATATTCCCAATCCATTTAACGGGAATTATACCCGCCAGGAACAGTCTGATTATACCGTCCGCCAGATGCTTCTTCTGGATGCCATGGGATTCGAGGTGATCTTGCCGTTCACCATGGACAATTCCGATAAAGCCTGGGCCCTGCAGGCACAATATTATGATGCCGGCGTCGGTGAAGGCAAAGACCCTTACTTTAATCAGGTAGGCGACAAAATACAAGATCTGTTCGGAAAGCTGGATGGCTACACGTTTGAGGCTCGGGAAGATAGCGAAAGCGAGAATGATTATATATTCCGTTACACTTCATCCTCGGATGACCGCCCGGATAAAATTGTTTACTGGACTGCGGAATCCGATCATGAACTTGAAATTGAGGGTAATACTTTTATGGTGACTGGAACACCCGAAATAGCAGAATAAATACAGGAGGATATTATGAAAAAGAAAGCAGGAAACAAAACCTATAAACTATGGACAGCTGCAGCTCTAAGCACAATTATGGTCACTTCTCTTCTGAGTGGATGTGGAGGAGGTGATAAAGGGGGCAGTAGCTCTGGCAGCTCAAAAGCAGAATTATCCGACTCTGTAGAGGCAAAGGAGAATACATATCCTCTGAACTCCGATGATACATTCACATACTGGGGAGTTATGCGCCCCAATATTGCACCGAACTTTACGAATATGGGGGACACTCATATAGGAAAACAATGGCAGAAGCAAACTGGTGTGAAAATTAAGTTTGAGCATCCGGTTACCGGACAGGACACAGAACAGTTTAATCTGATTCTTGCGGATGGGAATTATCCCGATTTGTGGGACTACGACTGGAGAAGTTTCCCCGGTGGCCCGGCAAAAGCCTTAGATGACGGTGTAATCCTGGAGCTCAACGATTTAATCAATGAGCACTGCCCGAATCTGAAAAAATATCTGAAAGACCATCCAGAGGTTGCCCGCACGATTAAGACAGATGACGGAAGATACTATTCTTTCCCCTCCCTGCGAGATGTGTATGCCTCTTATCTGGGCCCCCTCGTTCGGTCAGACTGGCTGAAGAAGTGTAATCTTGAGGTTCCCGAGACGATAGACGAGTGGCATGATGTACTTACAGCTTTTAAAGATCAGATGGGCGCCAGTGCTCCATTTACTGCATCGAATAAGTCGGATACCTTTTTCGCCTATGCATACGGCGTCCAGAACGGATTTTTTCTGGATGACGGAAAAGTTGTCTTTGGACCGGCCAAAAAGGAATATAAAGAGTATATGAAAACTATGCACCAGTGGTATGATGAAGGATTAATCGATCCAGATTATTTTGCAAGCGGTGAAGACGAAACGACAGCGAAGATGACCACAGGTCGTTCCGGAGTTACCTCAGCATGGGCTGCTTCAGGAATGATGAACTACATCCCCATCGGCCAGGAAACAGAGCCTGAGTATGACTTGACTGCAACTAAAAATCCAGTTCTGAAAAAAGGAGAAACTCCCGAATACGGGTATATTGAAAACCCATACTATTATGGAGGTCTCGCAATTGGAGCAACCTGCAAAGATCCGGTTACCGCCGCAGAGGTTCTCGATTACGGATACGGTGAAGAAGGTCATATGATGTTCAATTTTGGTGAGGACGGGGTCTCTTATACCATGGAAAACGATAATCCGGTTTACACGGATGTCGTCTGGAAAAATGAAAACGGATGGCCGGTTTCCCAGGCAATTGCCGACTATATTCTGGCATACAGCTTTGGTCCTTTCGTTCAGGACAGCCGCTATCAGGAGCAGTACCTGTATATGGATCAGGCAAAGGAGGCTATTAAAACCTGGGCAGACACAAACGCGAAAGAGCATCTGATGCCGGAAATTACCAGGACATCCGATGAGAGTTCTGAATATGCGACAATTATGAACGATATTGGAACATATGTAGGCGAGATGTCCGCAAAATTTATTATGGGAACGGAAGATATTGACAGTGGTTTTGATAAGTATCTGGATACTTTGAATCAGATGGGTCTCGAGCAGGCTGTCGAGATCAACACTGCCGCATACGAGAGATACCAGAAACGCTGAAAGAATACGGGGAGGTTTCAGCCTCCCCGATTTTAAAGGAGTCAGATCATCTATGAAAACCAAAAAAGAAAAATTCAGTTATAGAGTCAAACGGGACTGGGTCAGGAATAAGTCCTTATATATCCTGATCATACCCGTTATCGTATTTTATGCAGTTTTTATGTATAAGCCAATGTATGGTGCTCTAATAGCATTTCAGGATTATATACCGACAAAAGGGCTGCTTGGGAGCAGCTGGGTGGGATTGAAACACTTTATACGATTCTTTAACAGTCCGTATTTTGTGCGTCTTGTCCGGAACACGATCGTCCTGAGCCTGTATAGCCTGGTATTTGCATTTCCGGCGCCGATTATACTCGCTCTCCTGCTCAACGAGGTGAAGAAAAAGAGATACAAGTCCTTTATACAGACGGCCACCTACCTTCCACATTTCATTTCATTAGTAGTTGTTGTAGGCATCATCAAAGAGTTCTGTGTGTCTGATGGCCTGATCAATGACATTATTGTATTTCTCGGAGGGAAAAGAGTTCCTCTGCTGCAGGATCCGGCATACTATCGTATGATCTATATCCTCTCGGATATCTGGCAGGAAATCGGATGGGGATCCATAATTTATCTGGCAGCCCTTTCCGGGGTAGACCAGCAGCTCTACGAGGCCGCCGAGATTGACGGCGCGGGAAAGTTTAAGCAGATGCTGCATGTGACACTTCCGGGAATTACTCCTACCATCGTAATTATGCTGATTCTGCGTCTGGGTTCGCTGATGGGTATGGGGTATGAGAAGACAATTCTGCTCTATAATAACTCTACTTATGAGACAGCAGATATCATTTCATCTTATATCTACCGAGTCGGATTACTGGAACAGAACTGGAGCTATTCAACGGCAATCGGTCTGATGAATTCACTGATTAACTGTGTGCTTTTGGTTCTGGCCAACAAGATCAGCAAAAAAGTAACCGAAAACAGTTTGTGGTAAGGAGGCGTAAGTGATGAAAAAAAATAAAAAAATCAAGGTCTCCCTGCCTGAGAGAATCTTCCAATGTGTCAACTATGTACTTCTGCTTATTTTGGCTGTCGTATGTATCTATCCGATGTGGCATGTATTAATGGCTTCTTTCAGTAAGCCCAATAAGATAATCCGTCATCAGGGCGCTCTGATTAAACCTCTCGGATTCAGCATTCAGGCTTATAAACAGGTACTCTCGAATCCAAATATTTTAAGTGGATATAAGAATACATTAATCATACTTGTGAGCGGCGTTATCGTATGTCTGTTCATGACCTCTCTTGGGGCATATGTTCTGTCGAGAAAAAACCTTATGTGGAAAAAGCCAATTACAATCTTTATTATGATCACAATGTTCATAAGCGGAGGACTGATTCCCTTCTATCTGAATCTGAAATCACTGCATCTGACCAACACTTTGGCCGGGATCGTTGTCCCCTTTATGATCAATACATACAATATGATTATTCTTCGGACAGCTTTTGAATCCATACCGGACAGTTTAATCGACGCAGCTGAAATTGATGGTGCAAGCCATCTGAAAATTCTCACCAGTATTGTACTTCCATTATCCAAACCCACGTTATCCGTGATGGTCTTATATTACGGAGTGGAAAAATGGAACGGATGGTTCTGGGCATCGGCGATTCTTCGCGACCGGAATCTTCTTCCGCTGCAGGTCATTCTCCGGGAGATACTGCTTTCCTCCACACAGTCCATGCAGGCAGGAGGGATTGGCGGAGACACAGAGGCTATCGGCATGACTATCCGATATGCGACCATTATCGTCGCAACAGTACCGATTCTTCTGGTTTATCCTTTTATACAAAAATACTTTACAAAAGGCGTCATGATCGGAGCGGTGAAAGAATAAGCTGCTCCCAATAATTACATGAGGAGACAAAACATGTTATATCCAAGAAACAGTGAATCACGCAGCGTAATAAATCTCGATGGAATTTGGGACTTTAAACTAGATAACGGCAATGGAATGAAAGAAAAATGGTTCGAAAAAAGGCTGCAAAATCCAATCAAAATGCCCGTCCCAGCCTCCTACAATGATCTTCAGGAAGGATATGATTTTCGAAATCACTGCGGTCTTGTGTTTTATCAGCGGGATTTGACTATCCCGCGTGCCCTTCTCGAAAGCCCGGACCGGCTGGTCTTACGTTTCGGTGCCGTGACACATAAAGCAAAGGTATATGTAAACAAAGAATTAGCAGCCAAACACATTGGAGGCTTTCTCCCTTTTGAAGTGGAACTGGATAAGAGCGGGCTTCACACACACAATTTGCTTACAGTATGTGTCGACAACCGTATTGATTACTCCACGCTCCCTGTGGGTCGGGAAGATCACCCTGATAAAAATGAGGCCAATTTTGATTTCTTTAATTACAGCGGAATTATCCGACCGGTTTTTCTGTACACTACACCGCGTGCATACATTGAAAACATTACAATTGTACCGAAAATTGATGCGAAAAAAGCATCTTTGACTTATACTGTAAATACCAAAAATGCTACTTCACATGATCCGGAAATGGATACTTCCATTCATATCGAACTGCTCACAAGAGACGGAGAGCTAGTTTCCGATGAACATAAGATAACGGGAACATTGAATGTTGATAGCCCTTGCCTCTGGGAACCGGGAAATCCATATCTGTATCAAGTTCGAGTCTCTTTCGAAGATGATATCTATGAATTTTTATACGGAATCCGGACGGTCGCCGTGAAAGGAAACAAATTTTTAATCAATGAAAAACCATTTTATTTCAGAGGATTTGGGAAACATGAGGATACCTTTCCAAATGGCCGAGGTTTCAATGAGGTTATGAACGTAAAAGATCTGTCTCTGTTTGATTGGATTGGTGCAAATAGTTTCCGAACCAGTCATTATCCCTACAGCGAAGAAATGATGCAGTTGTGTGATGAAAAGGGGATTGTAGTAATTGACGAAGTACCGGCTGTCGGTTTAAATATCAATTTCAGCGGTGGAGCTAATCTCCATAACGGAATTGAAATCGGGACTTTCAGTCCGGAAAACGAGGGTGGAATCCGGACCGCTTTGGCACATCAAAAAGTAATACATGATTTGATAGATCGAGACAAAAATTATGCCTGTGTCGTGATGTGGAGTATTGCAAATGAACCGGATGGTTCTGCAAAAGGTGCATACAACTATTTCAAACCGCTTTTCGACCTTGCAAGAAGGGAAGATCCCCAGTGTCGCCCTTGTACCATGGCCAGTGTTGCAATGGAAAACTATAAAGACGATTGCAGTTTAAAGCTTAGTGATATCTATTGTTTAAACCGCTATTACGGATGGTATATTGCCTGTGGCGACCTTTCCCGTGCCCGTGATCTAATGGAAAAAGAAATGAAGTTCTGGAACTCGACTGGTAAACCTTTTATGTTCACGGAATACGGAGTGGATACCATAAGTGGATATCACAATTCGACACCTCGTCTGTTTACGGAAGAATATCAGCTGGAATATTATAAGATGAATCATGACGTTGTAGATCAATTGGATAATTTTATAGGTGAACAAGTATGGAATTTTGCTGATTTTGATACAGAGGAAAACCTCACCCGTGTCTGTGGAAACAAAAAGGGACTATTTACCAGAGATCGAAAACCGAAACTTGCCGCTCACTATTTCAGAGAGAGGTGGCATCAACCGGATAAATATCATTGATTGCGACTATGTAATAAATAGTAAGGAGAACTTATATGATTATAAAAAAAACAGCCAGCGTACCACTGATTACACATGACCCGTATTTCTCAGTCTGGTCACCGTCAGATCATCTTTACGACGCCGATACCATGCATTGGAGCAGAATATCACAGAGAATGTATGGGAGTCTGGCAGTGGACGGTGAAACATATTATTTTATGGGAAACCATGATGACAATAAGGTACTTATGCAGACATGTATGGAGCTTACCGCGACATCTACAATTTATCATTTTGAAAACGAAGCTGTGAAATTAAGTGTGCGGTTTACTTCGCCACTTTTGCTGGAAGATCCACTTTTGGTGTCAAGACCATGCACTTATGTGGATTTTGACATCGAAAAGAAAAAAGACGTAGTGGTAAGCTTGCATTTGGAACTGACAGCAGAGCTTGTTAGATATACGAAAGGCAAGATTATCGGGGGCAGTCATCAGGCTTCGCTGCCATCTGGAGGCAGTTTCCATTATGCCACTATGAGTAAGGCAAACCAGGCACCGCTCGGACACAGTGGAGATAACATTACCATCGACTGGGGAACGCTATATCTTGCTTCTGATTCGAAAGGCACCAAGATCTTGTTTGACGGCGAAGAGGAATGCTTAAAAGGCAGCGCTGCAATACAAGATCAAAAGGAGAAGGTATCCTTCGTGATTGCTTACGATGACCTTTTGTCAATCTATTATTTTGGAAACTGGAAGAAGGCTTATTGGACAGAACAATATGCAACGATTCTTGATGCAATTGCGGCAAGCCTAGAGGATAAAAAAGTCGTTTTAAAGAAAGCAGAACAATTCGACCAGAGGATGGAAGAGGCTGCGGAGAAGTCCGGAGGCAAAGAATATGCTTACTTGTGTAATCTAAGCTATCGTCAGAGTATCGCTGCACATAAACTGATTACAGATGAAAACGGGGAAATCATCTTCCTTTCCAAAGAAAATGATTCGAATGGATGTATCGGAACCGTGGATGTCAGCTATCCTTCGATTCCTCTGTATCTGCTGCACAACACCGAATACGTGAAAGGAATGCTTAGACCGATATTCCGATTCAGCCAGCTTCCGGTGTGGGAGTTCGACTTCGCACCACATGATGTCGGGCGGTATCCCTATGCGTCCGGTCAGGTCTATGGACTGAAGAACCATAAAGGCGAATACGACGGTGAAAATGGAAACATAGCTCCCTTTTATCATCAATTCCCGAAAAAATGTGATATCTATGAATATCATTTCCAAATGCCAGTGGAAGAGTGTGGGAATATGCTGGTTATGACAGCAGCGGCCTGCCTCTTGGATAAGAATGCAGACTTTGCCCTTCCCTACATGGATATTCTGAAACAATGGACGAAATATCTGATAGAATATGGTGATGACCCGGGAGAACAGCTTTGTACTGATGACTTTGCAGGCCATCTCTCCCATAACGTCAATCTTTCAGCAAAAGCGATTGTAGGAATCGAGGCATATGCACAGATTTGCAGACTCGCGGGCAGCGAAAAAGATTATGAAACTTATCACGAAAAAGCAAAAATGATGGCAGAAAGCTGGGAAGACCGTGCATTTGATCAGGATCATTATAGACTGACCTTCGATGGTGAGGGTACCTGGAGCTTAAAATACAACACAATCTGGGATAAGTTCTTCAATAGCAATCTGTTTTCTGATCAGATGTATGAGAAGGAGATAGAATATTATCTGAAGAAAAACCAGAAATATGGTGTACCACTCGATAACAGAAAGTCTTATACGAAGAGTGACTGGATTCTGTGGTCGGCGGCGCTTACGGACGATCTGGAACAGAGGAAGCAATTTATTGAACCAGTGGCGAGATACCAGCAAGAAACCGAGTCACGGGTACCGTTCTCAGACTGGTACGACACTAAGACCGGAAAACAAAATGCCTTTATTGCAAGAAGTGTACAAGGTGGAATCTTTATGCCAATATTGATTGACAGAATGCAATTCATTGGCCGACAAGGAACAAAATAGATCCACCGCGATCGCTCGGAGGCGCTGCTCTTGAGACGCTTAACTTGCTATAACTCGCCTATTCGTGGTATTCTTATGATAATAATCACGATTGGACGATGAGATATGATTAAAAATACAAAAAAGTTGGTGCTTGGGATACTGGCTCATGTGGATGCCGGGAAGACGACACTGGCAGAGAGCATGCTATATCTGACCGGAAGTATACGAAAACTGGGTCGGGTCGACCATAAGGATGCGTTCTTGGATACTTATGAATTGGAGAAAAACCGTGGAATTACCATATTTTCCAAGCAGGCAGTGTTCATTTCTGGGGATCGGGAAGTGACTTTACTTGACACCCCGGGACATGTGGACTTTTCAGCGGAAATGGAGCGGACGCTGCAGATCCTGGATTATGCCGTGCTGGTTATCAGCGGAGCCGATGGGGTACAAGGGCATGTGGAAACTCTCTGGAAACTATTAAAGAAATATAAGATTCCGACCTTTTTGTTTATCAATAAGATGGACCAGCCAGGGACAGATCGCGGACGCCTCATGGAAGAGCTTCAGCGAAGGCTTGATGAACGATGCGTGGATTTTACGGGCTGTCCGGGGCAGGAAGAATTTCTGGAAAATCTGGCGATGTGTGATGAGATTGTTTTGGACGAGTACCTGAAAAAAGGCAGTATATCCGAGAAGAAAATCACCGGGCTGATCACACAGAGAAAGGTTTTCCCCTGCTATTTTGGGTCTGCACTGAAAGTGCAAGGTGTCCGGGAACTGTTGGATGGGGTTACGTCTTACACTCATTGTCTGGACTATCCCGATGAGTTTGGGGCCCGGGTATATAAGATCAGCAGAGATGATTCAGGTATAAGACTGACACACTTGAAAGTGACAGGAGGATGTCTGAAGGTAAAGATGCTTCTGACAAATCGGTCCGGTGACATTGATAAAGATCCGGATGGCACTGCTGTCTGGGAAGAGAAAGCAGATCAGATCCGTATTTATTCCGGTTCTGATTATCGCATGGAAAAAGAGGTGCCGGCAGGAACGGTCTGCGCTGTCACTGGGCTTAGCAGCACATATTCCGGGCAAGGCCTGGGCTTTGAAAGACACAGCGAAGAGATTCCGGTATTGGAACCGGTTCTGACTTATCAGATTCTGTTCCCGGAGGGAACAGATCATCATCGGATGCTCCGGAGACTTCGAGATCTGGAGGAAGAAGAGCCCCTTCTTCATATCGTATGGAATGAAGAGCTGCAAGAGATTCACGCACAGGTGATGGGGGAAGTTCAAATTGAGATACTAAAAGATTTGATCCGGGAGAGATACGGCGTGACTGCCGGTTTTGGATCCAGAAAGATTGTGTATAAGGAGACGATTGAGAATACGGTGGAAGGGGTCGGACATTTTGAGCCTCTCAGACACTATGCAGAGGTACATCTTCTGATGAAGCCAGGGGATCCTGGCAGTGGTCTTGTGTTTTCAAGCAGCTGCAGCGAGGATATTCTCGATAAGAATTGGCAGAGACTCATTCTCACACATCTGCAGGAGAAAAGCTATCGTGGTGTTTTGACGGGATCCGAGATTACCGATATGAAGATTACGCTGCTGACTGGGCGTTCACACATCAAGCACACGGAGGGCGGTGATTTTCGGCAGGCGACGTATCGCGCGGTGCGCCAGGGGTTGATGCAGGCAAAATCTGTGCTGCTGGAACCATATTATGCATATCGGCTGGAGATACCAGTCGATATGCTTGGAAGGGCGATCTCGGATGTGCAGAGAATGGGCGGCAGTTTTTCGGAGCCGGAGACACAGAATGATTTTTCCATAATCACTGGTGAAGTGCCGGTGAGTACCATGCAGAATTACCAGAGAGAAGTGACAGCATATACAAGAGGCAGGGGCAGTCTGTCTCTTTTGGTAAAAGGCTATAAGCGATGCCACAATGCGAATGAAGTCATAGCCAAGAAAAGTTATGACCCGGATAAAGATCAGGAAAATCCGTCATCTTCCGTCTTTTGTGCCCATGGGTCCGGTTTTTTGGTTCCATGGAATCAAGTTCGTGATTATATGCACATCAAAACGGATGATATCGGACAAGATCGTTCCTGGAACACGGGAGACAGTGGGGATTCCCTGCGCAGTGAAAATGCCGGAAAAAGTCTGAAACTGGACAGGGAACTAAAGGATATCTTCGAGCGGACTTATGGTACCACCCAGAGAAAGAAAAACGGGTATGCAAAGACCATTCGCACGGCCGGGCAGCGAGAAGAAAAAAAGAATTATGGCAAAGAAAAAGAGGAGAGCAGGAGACCGGAGTATCTGCTGGTGGATGGATATAATATTATCTTTTCCTGGGAGGAACTAAGCGACCTTGCAGCATATGATCTGGGCGCTGCGAGATCAAAGCTGATGGACATACTTTCCAATTATCAGGGATACAAGAATAATACGCTGATTCTGGTTTTTGATGCCTATAAGGTGGAAGGAAATGCAGAAAAGACGATGAAATATGATGACATCTATGTGGTGTATACGAAGGAAGCGGAGACAGCAGATCAATATATCGAAAAAGCTGTACACAGAATGGAACACAGATATAACTTGACGGTTGCGACCTCGGATGCGCTGGAACAGATTATCATCATGGGACAAGGGGCCATCCGAATGTCCGCGATGGAATTAAAAGAAGAGATTCAGACCGCAAATATCGAGATTTCCACTACTTATCTGAACAGACAGCCGCACAGTAAAAACTATTTATTCGATCATCTGCCCAAAGATCTGGTGGAGTTGATGGAAGAGATTCGTCTGGGGAAAAAGAACCGAAAGAATAATCCGCAAAAGAAAAAGAAATAAGAAAAAAATAGAGAAAGAACGAAGAAGGCAGGTCCTGGTATTGGATCTGTCTTTGCTTTTTTATTCCAATTCTGCATCATATGATCTAATTATAAATAATATATCATTAAGAAAGAAAAATGAGCAAAAAATTTATATTTAATCAAGATTATTAGTATATTTGGGACAAAATTCACTAATTATTATTATATAAAATTGTGGGTTGTAATTAAAATCACGATAGCATATAATATAAACAGGCGATAAAATATACATAGATTCAAGAATAGTATATCGTTATAAAATATACGTTCTTTATATCGCTATAGTATAACAAAGATAAGTACAGGAGGGTCTTATGGATTTTTTGGACAGACGTGCAGGCGTTATCTGCAATGAACTGAGAAGACTTGCGGTAAAGCAGAGAAGAAAGATCGACGGGTGGGAATATAAGAAGGGATTCTTTATACACCCGGAAGATGTCAAAGATGATTTAACTGAGTTTGAATCCTTTGACAGCGACAGGATGTATTGGTACGGACCGGATGAACACTATTGGTTCCGGTGTGAGCTTACTGTGCCAGAAGAGTTTGACAATAAACCTCTGTGGCTGCATATCAGCACAGCTATTGAAGGCTGGGCAGGTGGCGATCCACAGTTTTTACTGTTTGTAGATAAGAATCCGCTTCAGGGCGTGGACAGCAATCACAATGATATTCTCTTAAGCCGGGCTGCCATATCCGGTAAAACTTATCTTCTTGAACTGCAGGCATACAGCGGCAGACCCTATGGTGAACTCAAGATGATTGCAGAGGCCAGGGAGATTGATCCTGAGATTACCGGATTATATTATGATATGAAAGTTCCGCTGGAGGCATTCCCAAGATTAGAAAAAGATGGAAAGCCAAGAAGGGACCTGGAAAGAGTTTTGAATCATGCCGTCAACCTTCTTGATCTTCGGACACCCTATTCAGAGGACTTTTACGATAGTGTACATAAAGCTCGAAAATATCTGGATCAGGCATTGTATACTGATCTTGCAGGCTCAGATGAAGTAATTGCAACCTGTATCGGACATACTCATATTGATGTCGCATGGCTGTGGACGGTTGCCCAGACGCAGGAAAAGACAGTGCGCAGCTTTGCAACAGTTTTGAAATTGATGGACGAGTATCCCGGGTATCAGTTTATGTCCAGCCAGCCCCAGCTATATCAGTTCCTTAAAGAACGATATCCAAAGACCTATGAGCAAGTAAAACAGAAGATCAAGGATAAACGCTGGGAGCCGGAAGGCGGTATGTGGGTTGAAGCAGACTGCAATCTGACCAGTGGAGAGAGTCTTGCTCGTCAGTTCTTATATGGAAAGAGATTTTTTAAAGAAGAGTTTGGACTGGACAATGAGATCTTATGGCTTCCCGATGTCTTTGGTTATTCAGGGGCACTTCCTCAGATTATGAAGAAGAGCGGTATCAAATATTTCATGACAACAAAACTTGCGTGGAATCAGTTCAATCAGATGCCATATGACACGTTTATGTGGAGAGGGATTGACGGAACCGAGATTCTGACGCATCTGGTTACGACACTCGGTGTAGGTCAAAGCGAGGATAACTTCTTTACAACTTATAATGGTATGCTGCATCCGGATGCAATCCTGGGCGGATGGCACCGCTATCAAAATAAAGATATCAACAACGATATTCTGATCTCTTATGGCTATGGAGACGGAGGCGGCGGTCCGACCCGGGATATGCTCGAAACTTCCATTCGTATGGAAAAGGGAGTTGAGGGAATACCGAAAGTTCGACAGGCGTTTTCCCATACCTATTTTGAAGAGTTGGAGGAACGGGTAAAGAATCATCCGCGCCTGCCCAGATGGGAGGGAGAACTATATTTTGAATATCACCGGGGAACTTATACTTCCATGGCCCGCAATAAACGTTCCAACAGAAAAGCGGAGCTGCATATGATGGATCTAGAGTTGCTCAGTGTTCTTGCAAAAGAAATGGTCGATTATCCACACGAAAAATTGGACGATCTGTGGAAAGTCATATTGAAAAATCAGTTCCATGATATCCTTCCGGGTTCGGCGATTCACGAGGTGTATGAAGTATCAAAACATGAATATGAGCAAGTGGAAGAAAAGATTGGCATACTGACACAAGAACGATTACAAAAGCTTTTGAAGACGGAAGAAAACAATGCAATTACAATATTCAATACTACCGGATTTGAGCGTGATGACCTTGTGGTTCTTCCCGATTTTGAAGGAAATGCACTTCAAAACTCCAAAGGTGATGTTTTCGATGTGCAAAAGACAAAAGAGGGAGCCATCGCATACATCGAACATCTGCCGTCAAAAGGCTACGAGATATTTACACCCGCTGTCAGAGAGGAGAAATCAAATCCAATTGCATTTTCTGAGGATGGCATAGAGACTCCATATTATATTATAAAGTTCGATGAAAATGGATGCATGACTCGTATCTGGGATAAGGAAAATAAGCGTGAGGTGTTAAGAGAAGGCGAGCATGCTAATCTCTTGCGGATGTATGAAGATAAACCCATGAGTTTCGACGACTGGGATATCGATATTTACTACACAGAGAAATTCTGGGATGTCACTGATCTTGCGAAGATGGAATGGATCGAGGAAGGACCGATACGCGCAGCCCTGTATCAGGAACGCCGTGTCAGTAACTCGACAATCTGTCAGAAGATATATTTTTACGCAGATTCACGCAGAATCGATTTTGAGACAAAGGTAGACTGGAGGGAGCATCAGCATCTTCTTAAGGTGCATTTCCCAGTCAATGTTCACACGGATGAAGCTACTTATGAGATACAATATGGAAACCTGACTCGCAAGACACACAGCAACACCAGCTGGGACAAAGCTCAGTTTGAATCCTGTGGACAGAAGTGGGCTGACCTTTCAGAAGGACATTACGGAGTAAGTATCCTAAATGATTGTAAGTATGGACACTCCATCAAAGATGGTGTGATAGGACTCACGCTGATCAAGTCAGGCACCGATCCGAATCCCACAGCTGATCAGGAAGTACATCATTTCGCTTATTCTATATATCCACACGCTGGGACGTGGAAAGAGGGTGAGACGGTAAAACAGGCATACTTTTTTAACCAGCCAGTCCTTGTGCATGCTGGAAATGCAAAAAACAGCAGATTTTCTTATGTTTCTGTCGATGCCAGAAACGTTGTACTCGAGACGATCAAAGAAGCAGAGGACAAAGATGGTGTGATCATACGACTCTATGAGTGTGAAAATGCACTGACCAATGCAAGACTGACATTCGATGCTTTGATAAGTTCTGCATGCGAATGTAGTCTGATTGAGGAAGAGACTGCAGAGGTGAAAACAAAAGGAAATACATTGAAATTTGCAATCAAACCATATGAGATAAAGAGTTTTCGGATTCGTTTTTAATCGGGATTATAAACACATATTAGATTGTGGTCTTATAGGAGGTATGACATGATGAAAAAGAGAGCGATTTCCATTTTAATGACAACTTGTCTGCTTTTTGGTCTGGCGGCGTGTGGGGGACCGCCTCCGGGAGAAGAGACAACGGCAACAACATCCGCAAAAACAGAGGTCAAAAAAGGTGAAAAGGTCTATATCACAGAAGGAGCAATTCCGGATCCGGCAACCTTTATTGCGAACCAGCATTCTGAGGCCGGAACTGGAAATTTCGGAGATCTCGCCTATGAGGGACTGATGCGCTATCAGCGAGGAACTGATGATATTCAGATGCAGCTGGCCGAGAGTTACACGAACGAGGGGAATAAGACAATCTTTAAACTCCGGCCGGATGTGAAATATAACGATGGAGAGCCTTTTACAAGTAAAGACATCTGGGCATTTTATGCGATCAATCCAAACACTCCGGTAGAGTATCTTGAGAGCGTGGAGACACCGGACGATTTTACAGTTGAATTTGTCTGGAGAGAGCCTGCGCCGTCGGAGCAGCTTCGAACCATGCTGATCACAAGAGAGATTCATCATGCGAGATGTCCTTACCATATTTATGGAAAATATGCAGATGAGTTGAGCAACCTTTGGGCACAGCTTCCGGATCTTACTCAGAAACAGATTGATGAAGGCGTGAAAGCCCCGTGGGGGAAAGACCGGACGGCGGACCCAAAGACAGCTGCGAAAATCGATGATGTATATAAACAGTACACACACCATGAAGAAAAGGAACATTATGTGATCGGAACCGGTCCCTATGTGAATGTATTGGGACATACCATGAACGAGGCGACATTGATTCCAAATAAGTATTATTGGAATAAAGATGTAAGACTCTTTGACAAAGTCATCATCAAAAAGACAACGGGCGAGACGAAGGCTAACATGATGATGAACGAAGACATCTATGCAATGGACGGAACACTGCCAAAGGATATGACAGAGAAAGTTCTCTCGTCCAACAAGAATGTGATCTATTATCCTATGAAGGATCCGGCATGTATGGGAGTTTATTTTAATACAAAGTCTGAGAGAGTTCCGCTCGATAAGAAGGAATTCCGCCAGGCTCTAAACTATATTGTGGATCGTGAGGCAATCCGTGATATCGGATCCTACCAGTCAGATACTAATCCATATTCTACGACTGTTATTCCGCCTTCGATGCTTGAAAAATATCTGAGCCCGGAAGTCATTGATAAGATGAGAAATTATTCTACAGATCACGATAAAGCGGCAGAACTGCTCGAAAGTATCGGCTGCACCAAGAAGGGCGATGAGTGGCTTAGCCCCGAGGGAAAACCGATGAAGATGGTGGTCGGAATTGATAAGGGATGGTATGTTGCCACACTGATTGCACCTGCACTGGCAAACCAGTTTAAAAAGTTTGGCATTGACTGTGAGGTAAAAGCGATGGATGGCAGCATGTATGGAAAAGCAGCTGATGATGAGCATCAGTTTGACATGAGCTTTGACTGGATGAATATTGCATGGACTTTCAGCCATCCGTTCTTCAGCCTGTCTGAGTTCTTCGATGCGGGAAATGGAATGTTTAAGAAGATGAATTTTCCATTTGATGAGAATCGTAAACTTTCCACTCTGGAATTGGAAGACTGGGATGGGAACAAGTTTAACCCATGGGCATGGACACAGGGCATGCTGCGCGAGAGCGATGAGAATGTCAACAAGGACCATTATGAGAGAATGATCTGGGCGACAAACGAAAATGCTTTCGGCATCAACTTCTTCCAGAACACGACAGGTTACTGGGAAAATATGAAGTATGTTTCCGGGCTCCCCATGCTGGATAAACTGACAGACGACAGATGGATGCCAATTGCAGAAACTGAGGAAGAGGATATCCAGGTTCGTAACCTAAATATCGGACAGTCTGGATATATTCGTAAAATGTGGATGCTGCAGCCGCCCGAAGACAAGGAGGAGGGCAAATGAAATCCCGATACTATATAAACAAGATCGGCATGGCTATCCTGACTATTATACTTTGTTCTATTCTCACCTTTGTACTGTTCCGTCTGATGCCGGGTGATATCTTCACTGCAAAGGCACGTGATATGGCAGTCGAGAGAGGAATTCCACTGGAGGAAGCCAGAAAACTGGTTGTCAGCCGATATAACTATGATCCGAAGGAACCGATCCTTTCGCAGATGAAGCGCTACTATGGCGCTCTTCTGCGGGGCGATATGGGGAATTCCATGTCGAATTATACGGTAAAAGTCACTTCAATTATTGGTTACTATATGCCGTGGACACTGTTTCTGGTTTCGATTGCACTCATACTAAGTTACTTACTGGGCACATGGCTGGGAAGTATTATGGCATGGAAACGAAAATCTGTGGTGAGTGCTCTGATTGCTGGGTATACAACAATTGTAAATGCAATTCCGCCGGCACTTGTGCCGACACTCGTCCTGGCTATCTTTGCATTTGGACTGAGGTGGTTTCCGATCCAGGGGGCTTATTCTTCGAATCTGACCCCGGGATTTAACTTCACATTTATCAAAGATATGCTCTGGCATGCGGTGCTGCCGGTGTTTGCCTATACCTGTACACAGATCAATACCTGGGTGATGAACATGAAAGGAAGTTGTGTCAGTGTTATGGCTGAGGACTATGTCTCCGCCGCATATTCCCGGGGAATCTCGAGTAAAAGGATACGGAATAAATATGTGAAAAAGAATGCATCCCTGCCCCTTTATACCTCACTGGCAATCAGTTTTGGGTCTATGCTTGGAGGCGCAACCTATATGGAAGGACCATTTGCCTATCCGGGAATCGGATCACAGCTCGGCGCAGCCCTTGGAAACCGTGATTTTACTGTCTGCCAGGGAATTCTTCTGATTACGACAACTGCAACGGTTGTGGCAAGTCTTGTGGTAGATCTGCTTTTACCGAAACTTGATCCGCGTGTAAAAGCTGAGGACTAATAAGGAGGGGAATAATGAATACAATCAAATCGTTTTTCAAGACGATGTATCAAAACAAACAGGCTTTCGTCGGAATGATTATTCTTATTTTCTTTATTCTTACAGCAACAGTAGGGACAAAGGTTGTGCCGCTGGATCTGGGGACGGATTTCGAAAACCGTTATCAGATGCCTTCACTTTCTCACCCCCTGGGAACAGATTATGTGGGAAATGATCTGTTTCAGCAGATCGTTCATGGAACAAAATCGGTGCTGTACATTGGACTTCTGGCATCGCTTTTCACTGTGGCATTGGGCTTCTTTTTGGGAGCCCTCGCCGGTTTTGCGGGAGGTGTTGTAGATCGAATTATATCACTAGTGGCGCAGATTTTGATCAGTGTACCGATTTTTCCGATTCAGCTGATTATCGCTGTTGTCTTTCCGATCAAAAGTACCGTTATGCTGGCGGTAGTTCTTGCAATTTTAAGCTGGGCACAGCTTGCAAGAAATGTCAGGTCGACGATCCTTTCTCTAAAGCAGAGAGAGTTCGTCCTTGTTGACAGGATTATGGGTATGCCCCAGTGGTATATCATATTTAAAGAAATTCTGCCAAATGTGACTTCTTATCTGGCATCGACATTTGTACTGAACACGAATGCAGCTATAGCATCCAGTGTTGCGCTGATGATGTTAGGGATGGCTCCCTATGATGTCACACACTGGTCGATTATCCTCTCCAACGCCACAGCACAGGCGGCAAGCGGAATGAACACAGCGGGAATCTTCAATATGCTGGTTCCGACTTTGGCGTTTGTGCTCCTGCAGATGTCTCTTATCTTCTTCGCAAATGGCCTGGATGAGGCACTGAATCCGAGACTGCGTTCTGCCGCAAGTGCCAAAAAAAATAAAAGGAGGATAAGTCCGAATGCCGCCTAAAGAACAGATAACAAGTAGTATGAAATCAGATGTTTTCGGGGAGATCAGTTTAAAAATAGAAGATTTGTGTGTTGACTTTTTGCTGTCAGGCGGGGATCTCCGCGCAGTCTATCATCTGGACTTTGAACTTCCGGCACATAAGATGACAGGGCTTGTCGGGGAAAGCGGCAGTGGGAAAACAACGCTCACAAGTGCTATTCTCCGCTCGGTATCGACGCCGGGTGAGATCACACAGGGCAAAATTTTTTTCGAGAATCAAGATGTTTTGAAACTTTCCGATGAGAAGCTGAGAAGGTTTCGGTGGAATGAGATAGCTATGGTTTTTCAGGCGGCTCAGAACTCTTTAAACCCCTCAATGACCATCCAGGAACAGTTTGCGGAAACAATTATGGCTCACCGAAAGAACATAAGTAATAAAGAGATGATGGAGATTTCCAGAAAACTTTTAAAGCAGGTGAAACTGGAACCAGAACGCATCTTAAGATCCTATCCTCATGAGCTTTCCGGCGGGATGAAACAGAGAGTGATGATTGCATTTGCGCAGCTGCTCGATCCGCCTGTTCTTCTGCTCGATGAACCGACGACAGCGCTCGACGTCATTACACAGGATTACATATTTACCCTTATTAAACAAATGCACGACCAGACCCATAACACCATGCTGCTCTCCACCCATGACATCGCAATCGTTGCGAGAGTCTGCGATTATATGGCCGTGATGTATGGTGGACGAATTGTCGAGATGGGGGATATTTTCACGATGTTTGAAAGCCCACTGCATCCCTACACACAGATGCTGATCAAGGCGGCACCTTCTCTCGTTGGGGAATTAAAGGAACGTGTTGCGATTCCGGGCTCTGCTCCAGATCTCATGAAGCATCACGAAGGATGTATCTTTGCCGACCGATGTCCTTACTGTTATGACCGGTGCCAAAGCGAAGAGCCGAAACTTAAGGTTGTCGGGGAAGAGCATCTGGCGGCTTGTCACAGAGCCGATATTGGGAAGGAGGGCAGGTGATGGAAAAAACAGCACCGATTGTAGAACTTTCACACGTAGAGGTCAATTTCAAGAAAAAGGCCGGACTGTTCAAGAAAGCAGACTATGTAAACGCACTGCATGATATTAATCTGTCTATCTATCCAGGGGAAGTCGTCGTTCTCGTAGGGGAGAGCGGAAGCGGGAAGACAACTATGGCGAATGTGATCGCCGGCATCGTACAGCCGACCTCGGGTAAGGTATTTTTCAAGGGCACTCAGGTGCCGAAAATGAATCAGGAGCAAAGGGAGGAGTACCGAAGCAGGATACAGATGGTGCAGCAGGATTCCTATGCCTCCTTAAATCCGATGCGCAGGATGATTAAAACACTTGGAGATCCGCTTGTAATTAAAAAGTATTCCGACAAGAAAAACGTCGAGGAAAAAGTCTCTCATTTTCTAAATACCGTTGAACTGACACCGCCAGAAAACTTTCTGCAGAAATACCCACATCAGCTTTCCGGAGGGCAGAGACAGCGTATGTTGATTGCACGCGCAATTTCCATGAATCCTGAACTCCTTCTCGCCGATGAGCCGGTTTCCATGATTGATGTATCGCTTCGCGTTTCCGTGCTGAACCTACTTGCAATATTAAACCAGAGGGACAACATTGCAATTACCTACATTACACATGACCTGGCAACGGCACGTTATGTGGGGCAAAATGGAAGAATTGCAGTGATGTATCTGGGGCAGATCGTTGAAACCGGGAATCTGCAGGAGGTGCTTTCGAATCCACAGCATCCCTATCTTCGTGCTCTGCTTGCTGCTGTGCCGATCCCGGATCCGAGGGTTGCAAGGCAACCCAGGGAGACCAATATTAAGACTATGGAAGAGATCGAGGAGGGAATTCCTCATGGCTGTCGTTTTCACAACCGCTGTCCTTACTGTAAAGAAATCTGTAAAGAAAAGAAACCGGTTATGGAGAAACATGGTTTTTCTATGGCTGCATGCCATCGAATAGCGGAACTGCCGCCGTTTTCACTTTATCAGGCTTCAAGGAAGGAGGACAATCATGAAGGATAAAGAGGAGTCTTATCAGGGATTGACAGAACTTGATGAGTTAGTGATCACTCAGGCAAAACCCTATCTGTCTGCTTCCATTCTCTGCTGTGTTCTTTCGATATTCTGCCTTTTTATTATAGGAGTACAGCCGAAAGAGCCAGGATTCTGGCTTTGCATCCTGACTTTTCTGCTAAATGTATTGTTTATAGCAGGAGTTTACAAAAAGACTCATAAAATTAGAAAGACGTAATAAGATATGATCAAGAATTGACATACTGGTCCTTTCAGTCTACAATAAATATTAACTAACTGTTTGATGATTTCGGAAGGATTATAATGAAGTTTTTATATCGATACGTGAAGCCGTTTGCAGGTATCATGCTGGTCGGTCTTTTTATCAAGACGATTGGCACGATGTCTGAACTGGCTTTGCCCTATATTCTAAGTTACATACTTGATGAAATTGTTAAATCAGACGGGCGGATCTCGATGATTGTTCTGTGGGGCTGCCTGATGATTTTTTTTGCGTTGCTCGCGCTTGCATGCAATGTTAAAGCCAACCGTATGGCATCGAAAGTTTCCAGGGACTGCACGGAAAATGTCCGCCATGATCTGTTCTATCGCACGATGACCCTGTCCGGCCACCAGATTGATACCTTTACAATCCCTTCACTTGAGTCAAGGATTACCACGGACACTTATAATGTTCAGAATTTTATCAACAGAATTCAGCGCCTGGGTGTACGGGCTCCGATTTTGCTCTTCGGTGGGATGATTGTGACGCTTGTCATGGATTCGTATCTGTCACTTGTCATGTTCGGGGTTCTTCCGGCAATCTTTCTGGTTACACTGTTTGTCTCGAGAATTGGCGTAAGGCTCTATACGGGAGTACAGAAGGCCGTAGACAACATGATCCGTGTTGTCCGGGAGGATTCTCAGGGAATCCGTGTAATCAAGGCATTATCTAAAGTAAAGAAAGAACACCAAAGATATGATCAAGTCAACCAGAAATTGGTTCGTGCTGAGAGAAAAGCAGGCCTTGTCATGGGATCGGCAAATCCGATTATGGATTTACTGATGAATCTTGGCATCATCTTTGTAGTGCTGCTCGGGGCTTACCGTGTAATGGGACGCCAGACACAGCCGGGAAAGATTGTGGCATTTACACAGTATTTCACCATGATTTCGACTGCACTGATCTCTGTTACGCGTATGTTTATGATGTATACAAAGTTCTCTGCGTCCGCGATTCGAATCAAGGAGGTTGTGGATGCGCCGATGGGGCTGACACCACTTTCCGAAAAGAAATACCCCCCTATAAATGAAGAAGGCTATCTTGTCCTTGACGACGTCTCATTTGCATATCCAAATAGCAAGGAAACACTTCAGCATATATCATTTTCTCTGCCCCGCAGATCATCACTTGGAATTATTGGTGCCACAGGAAGTGGAAAGACGACGCTGATCAATCTGATTATGCGTCTCTACGATGTGGACTCAGGAGCTGTAAGGATCAAAGGGCGCGATATCCGCACAATACCGGAAGAGGAACTTCATCATATCTTTGGCATCGCCATGCAGAATGATTTCTTGTATTCAGATACGATTGAAGAAAACATCAGCTTCGGACGAGATCTTCCTCATGAGAGCGTTGTCCGTGCCGCGAAAATAGCACAGGCGGATGATTTTATCATGTCATTTTCCAAAGGATATACGTATGTATTGAATCAGAAGGCGACAAATCTCTCCGGTGGTCAGAAACAGAGAATTCTGATTGCCCGGGCACTTGCGGCAGATCCGGATATCCTGATTTTGGACGATTCCTCCTCAGCCTTGGACTACAAGACGGATGCGGCACTTAGACAGGCGATCGCCAGACATCACAATGATGCAACACAGATTATAGTTGCGCAGAGAGTCAGCTCGGTTAAGAGCTGTGATCAGATTCTTGTTCTGGAGGAGGGAAAGATTCTGGGACTGGGTGATCATGAACATCTGATGAAAACATGTGAGGTATATCGGGAGATCAGTGAATCGCAGATGGGAGGAAATTTTGTTGAGTGAGAAAAAACAAGAAGACGGGGCAAAACAAAAAAAGTCTCATATCTTACAGCGGCTGATCGGATATATGATGGATCAGTGGCCGCTTGTGCTTATGTCTGTCCTTTTGGCTGTTTCATCAAACTATCTTGCTCTTTTGGGTCCCAGGTTTCTGGGAAATGCGATTGATGCTATCTCGGATGAGAGGGGGGTGCAGATGGATATCGTCATGCAAAGTTTCTGGCGGATGCTCATCTGCTATGTGCTAGCAGCGATGTTCGCTTATCTGCTGAATTTTTGCATGGTAAATCTGAGCCAGAGAATTACTTACCGAATGAGAAAACAGCTGTTTGAGAATCTGACAACCCTTCCAATATCTTATTTCGATACACATACGACCGGTGATATCATCAGCCGTATATCTTATGATGTTGATACGGTTAATGAAACCTTGTCTTCCGATTTGGTACAAGTGCTCGCCAGTGTATATACGGTCTTTGCAGCACTGTATTTTATGATTAAAATATCAAAACCTCTGATACTCGTATTTGCCGTTACCGTTCCGATTTCTGTAATCTTTACCAGGGTGAAAGCGAAAAAGATACATCCCCTGTTTCGCAAGCGTTCACGCAAACTCGGAGAGCTGAACGGTTATGCGGAGGAGATGCTCTCCGGTGCGAAGACAATTGGTGTCTACGACAGAGCAAAAGTAATCACAGACAGATTTGATCAGAGAAATAAAGAAGCGGTAGATGCCTATTATGATGCCGAATATTATGGTGCCATGATTGGCCCGACGGTCAATTTTATCAATAACCTGTCCCTTTCGCTGATTATGATATTTGGAGGGATTCTTTACCTCTTATCACAGAGTAATACGGTTGCAGCAGGCTCTATCTGGTTTATAACAATCGGCGGGGTCACCCAGTTTGTGATGTATTCCAGAAGATTCACCGGACCAATCAATGAATTCGCCAATATCATCAGCGAATTCCAGTCGACCTTAACGGCCTCTGAACGAATCTTCCGTATCATCGATGAAGAACCTGAGAAGGCAGATAAGCCAGGGGCAAAGGAACTTACAGACGCCGCAGGTGAGGTTGAATTAGATGATGTCAAGTTTGGATATAACCCAGACAAAACGATCATTCACGGTCTGTCGATCGATGCAAGACCGGGCCAGACGGTGGCAATTGTGGGCCCTACGGGCGCCGGGAAAACCACCATTATCAATCTTCTGATGCGGTTTTACGATGTGAATGAGGGAGAGATCTTCGTCGATGGGAATGAAATACGTGATATGACAAGGGACAGCCTGCGTGGTTGTTATACGATGGTGTTGCAGGATACATGGCTTTTTTATGGAACAATATTGGATAATATCATCTACGGAAATGAAGATGCAACGATGGATGAGGTGATTGCCGCCGCAAAAGCCGCAAGAATCCACTCTTATATCGAACATCTGCCGGATGGATATCAGACCATATTGTCTGACGATGGTGTCAATATATCAAAGGGTCAGAAACAGCTGATTACGATAGCCCGCGCGATGCTGCCAAAAAGCCGAATGTTGATCCTCGACGAGGCAACTTCAAACGTAGACTCACGTACAGAATTTAAGATCCAGGAGGCGATGGCTCTTCTGATGAAGAATCGTACCAATTTTGTCGTTGCGCACCGCCTGTCCACAATCAAGAATGCCGACAAGATTCTGGTGATCAAAGATGGAGATGTCATAGAACAGGGAACTCATGAAAAACTTTTGAAGGAAGATGGGTTTTATGCGAAGTTATATAATAGTCAATATTCATGATACCAGGGTCCCAAGTGCGGAGTAATCCGTGTATCATAGGGGTCAAATTACTTTTGACCCCAACATCTATTCATAAGAGGAATTTACTTCAAGTGATCGAGAATAAAAAAAGAGCCTTTCCAGGCTCTTGGGATTTTTATATCGGGAGAATAGCTTCCCTGTCATACACACTGCAAGCGGAAACTCCAAATCACTAATTGCGGAGGAAGTGATCGGGAATATACAGGTGCATGAACAGTGGAAGTATTCACCCTGCCGTTTCATGCAATGCATAAATTCCGCTCCAAGGTCCCGTTAGGATTAAACGTCCCTAATCGGGTATTCCATATCGAATGGATAGATGGAAAACTTTGCTCGGAAGCTTCAACCTTTGACAGACTGAGCAGGTTTCCTGGCTTACAGATCAACGCCTGACGCTCCTTCTCATACAAAAGTACAATGGATTCTGCGCCCTGCTTTCTGCTTACAGTGACCGGATCGCTTGGGATTTACACCCAGATTCCCTTTTCACCACTACATCGTGATGCACTCAGAATGCTGATATGAAATTTATACATAAACATATCATAGCACTACGAGTGAAATGTGTCAAGAAAGTTTAGAGAATGCAGAATGTTTCTGTTAAAATAGTGAAGGACCGAAAGAACTCTTGACAAATAAAAAAAAGTCTTCTATGATAAACAAATATAAAAGTGTTGAGAAAGAGGAGTACGCAGTACCTGCCGCCTAAGAGAGGATGATTCGCCGGCTGTAAGATCGTCCGGAGGGCAAGCTGCGGAAGGTAGCTTTTGAACTGAGATGCCAAAGACAGGCGAATTGTAAAGCCTGATTGTGTAGGCATTTCCGGTTGTCCCCGTTAATAGACAATAATGAGAGATAAACAAAGGTGGTACCGCGGAGTTTTCCGCCCTTTTGGTGTAAGACCGCGGTCATGACCTGTTACAGTAATGAGTGGGAACAAGATTGCGCGTCTGGCACATATTTTGTTCCCATTTGACGTTATTGTAAAGGAGAAAGAGATGAGTAAAGAGCTTGCCAAGACCTATGATCCAAAAGGTCTCGAAGACAGATTATATCAAAAATGGATGGATAAGGGGTATTTTCATGCAAAGGTAAACCCAGATAAGAAACCGTTTACCATCGTGATGCCTCCGCCGAATGTGACCGGCCAGCTGCATATGGGTCATGCACTGGATAATACCATGCAGGATATCATTGCGCGCTTTAAAAGAATGCAAGGATATGAGACCTTGTGGCAGCCGGGCACTGATCATGCTGCAATCGCCACAGAAGTCAAGGTGACGAACATGCTGCGCGATAAAGGCATCGACAAAGAGGAAATCGGCCGCGATGAATTTCTGAAATACTGCTGGGAGTGGAAAGAAAAGTATGGAGACCGTATCGTGGAACAGCTCAAGAAGCTGGGATCTTCTGCAGATTGGGAGAGAGAACGCTTCACTATGGACGAAGGCTGTTCCAAGGCTGTCGAGGAAGTTTTTGTAAGACTGTATGAAAAGGGCTACATCTATAAAGGTTCAAGAATCATCAATTGGTGTCCGGTCTGTCAGACGTCACTTTCGGATGCTGAGGTAGAACATGAAGATCAAAATGGACATTTCTGGCATATTCATTACCCGATTGTGGGAGAAGAAGGCCGTTTTGTGGAGATTGCGACCACCCGTCCGGAGACGATGTTGGGGGATACTGCCGTTGCAGTGAATCCAACCGATGAGAGATACCAGGATCTGATCGGGAAAATGCTGAAACTGCCGCTTACTGACCGTGAGATTCCGGTTGTGAAAGATGAGTATGTTGATAAAGAGTTTGGAACAGGCTGCGTAAAGATTACACCGGCTCATGATCCCAATGATTTCGAAGTCGGAAAACGTCACAATCTGGAAGAAATCAATATCTTAAATGATGACGGAACAATGAATGAGCGTTGTGGAAAATACGCCGGGATGGACCGCTACGAGGCCAGAAAGGCAATGATCGAGGATCTGAAAAAGGAAGGACTTCTCGTGAAGACGGTGGAGCATGTACACGCGGTTGGAACACATGACCGCTGTCATACAACTGTGGAGCCGATGGTGAAACCTCAGTGGTTCGTAAAGATGGATGAGATGGCAAAAGCGGCGAAAGATGCCTTGAATAACGGAGAACTTAACTTTGTTCCGGAACGTTTCGACAAGACATATCTGAACTGGCTTGATAACATTCATGACTGGTGTATCTCCAGACAACTCTGGTGGGGCCATCGGATTCCTGCATATTACTGTGATGACTGTGGTGAAGTAGTCGTGAAGAAGGACGGGGCGCCGGACGCTTGTGAAAATTGTGGATGTACACATTTCACTCAGGATCCGGACACCCTGGATACGTGGTTCAGCTCAGCACTGTGGCCGTTTTCAACACTTGGATGGCCGGACAAGACACCAGAACTTGAATATTTCTATCCCACGAATGTCTTGATTACGGGTTATGATATTATCTTTTTCTGGGTGATCCGCATGGTGTTTTCCGGAATTGAACAGACTGGACAGGTGCCGTTCGACCATGTTCTGATGCATGGACTGGTTCGCGATTCCGAGGGGAGAAAGATGAGCAAATCTCTCGGAAATGGCATTGACCCACTTGAGGTGATTGACAAGTATGGTGCCGATGCTCTTCGCATGACGCTGATTACAGGAAATGCACCGGGAAATGACATGCGTTTCTACTGGGAGCGTGTAGAAGTAAACCGCAATTTTGCGAATAAAGTATGGAATGCTTCCAGATTTATCATGATGAATCTCGAAAAAGCTGAATTGCCCGATACAATCAGGAACAGCGAGCTGACAAGTGCCGACAAGTGGATCTTAAGTAAAGTAAATACACTGACCCGGGAAGTGACAGATAATCTTGAGAAGTTTGAGCTTGGAGTTGCGGTGCAAAAAGTTTATGATTTCATATGGGAAGAGTTTTGCGATTGGTATATCGAGATGGTGAAACCGCGTCTTTACAGCGAAAACGATACATCAAAGGCGGCTGCACTTTGGACATTAAAGACCGTTCTTTGCGATGCACTGAAACTGCTTCATCCTTATATGCCTTTTATTACAGAGGAGATTTACTGTACTCTAAATCCAGGGGAGGAATCCATTATGACTTCATCATGGCCGAAGTACAAGGATGAATGGAATTACCGGGATGATGAGGAAGCTGTTGAAATTATCAAGGAGGCAGTTCGCCAGATTCGCACGGTGAGGAGCGAGATGAATGTTCCCCCGAGCAAAAAGGCATCGGTATATGTTGTATCTGAGAACGAGAAGATTCGCGATGTCTTTATGAACGGTAAGATCTTCTTTACTTCCCTAGGCGGAGCCAGTGAGGTGTTAGTACGTGAGAACAGAGATGGTATCGCGGATGATGCACTCTCCGCCGTGATTCCGAATGCGACAATCTATATTCCTTTCGCAGAGCTCGTAGATATTGAAAAAGAGATCGAACGTTTGAGAAAAGAAGAGCAGCGTCTTAAAAAAGAGATTGCACGTTCACATGGCATGCTTGGCAATGAAAAGTTTCTGAACAGAGCACCTGAAGCTAAAGTTCAGGAAGAAAGAGATAAACTGGAGAATTATCGGCAAATGATGGATCAAGTGAAGGAACGGCTGGCACAGCTATCCTGAAAGAATGATCCTGTGAGGAGATTAGAATGAAGTTACTGAAAAAAATTAACTGGCAGAAGATAAGTATATTCTGTAATAGGGTTTCCATAATTTTACAGGCTCTGGCCTGCTGCCTGCTTTATTTTGTGATAGAAGCGATTTCCCGCCATTCCTTTGTACAGGCCTGGGATTTTATGACGAGCCGTCCATGGGTATTTTTGTATAATTCATTTTTGATTTTTACTACTTCGATTATTGTATATCTGTTTCGAAGAAGAACGCTAGTTCGAGTGACGATAGGAGCATTGTGGCTGCTTCTCGGTATCGTGAATGGTGTGATTTTAGCCAATCGTGTTACTCCGTTTACCGGCCCGGATTTGAAACTTTTAAGTGATGCCACAAAGATCGTGAATAACTATCTATCGCCTGCTCTATTGGTTGTTGTTATCATATTATTGATTATCGGAGTGTTTCTCCTGATATGGCTTGGAATCAAAGGACCAAAATTCAAAGGAAAAATCCACTGGCCGGTCAATATCGCACTGGTCGTTGTAACGGCACTTCTCTTTGTGGGGACTACGAAACTTGCGCTTGAAAAGCGAGTTCTTTCCAACTATTTTGGTAATATCGCATTTGCCTATCAGGATTATGGCTTTCCGTATTGCCTTGGAGTGACCATCTTTGATACTGGAATTTCTGAGCCAAATGGTTATTCCGAAGAACTGATGGACAATATCATAAAAAGTGAAGGTGATCATCCGGATACACAGATGGAACAACAGCCCAATATCGTCTTTTTGCAGCTGGAATCCTTCTTTGATCCGGAACAAGTCAATTTCCTGAATCTCTCGGAGGATCCGATTCCTATTTTCAGACAGCTGATGAAAGACTATTCCTCAGGTTATTTCCGTGTGCCTGCTGTCGGAGCGGGAACGGCGAATACAGAATTTGAAGCGATCACGGGGATGAGCCTTCATTATTTCGGACCGGGCGAATATCCCTATAAGACGATTTTAAAACAAAGCACTTGTGAAAGCGCTCCGTTCGTGTTAAAAAATCTTGGGTACTCGACACATGCAATTCATAACAATGAGGCGAACTTCTATGCCAGAAAGTCGATATTTCCGATGCTAGGATTTGATTCCTTTACCTCCGAGGAGTATATGCCGGATATCTCAGATACGAATGAGAATGGTTGGGTGAAGGATCATATTTTGACGGATGAAATTGTAAAGGCCATGGATGCAACCGATGGGCCGGATTACGTATACACGATCTCTGTACAGGGGCACGGCGATTATCCGACGGAGCCGATACTTAGCAATCCGGAAATTACAGTTACCGGTGCGGAGAACAAAGAAAAGAATAACTATTCCTGGGAATATTATGTCAATCAAATTCATGAGATGGATAATTTTATAAAAGAATTGACAGATACACTGTCGAAATACCCGGAACCGGTAGTGCTTGTGATGTACGGCGATCATCTGCCGACGATGGGACTTGAGACTAAGGATATGGAGAATCGTTATCTCTTCCAGACAGAATACGTGATGTGGGATAATTTTGGATTAAAGAAGCAAGACAAGAATCTGTCCTCCTACCAGGTAGCAGCGGAGGTATTTAACCGCATTGGAATCCATGACGGAACAGTTTTAGGATTTCATCAGACACGCAGGAATACAAAAAATTACCAGGTGGATCTGGAAGCACTACAGTATGATCTGCTTTACGGAAAAAAGTACGCTTATGGCGGAAAGAGTCCATATAAGAAGAACCCTATGACACTTGGTGTACTTCCGATTACGATTGACAAAGTGGAGAAAATCTCAGATGACACGTATTCGATTACGGGTGAGAACTTTACGGCGTCGAGCAGGTTAGAGATCAATGATAAGATGCTCGAAGATACACGCCCTGTCAGTAACACTCAGTTCTTGATTAAAGATCTGGACCTGAAAAATGGCGACAAAGTTGATATTGCGCAGCAGAGTAACTCTTCGACGAGAAGAGTACTGTCTCGAAGTGCAGCTGTCATATATCAGGCTCCAGATGCCGAAAACGATATGACGCTTCCTTCCAAGACGCCGCAGGCGACTGGGACTGGGGATCCGGATCCGTCAAAAGAGGCACACGACACTTCCGAAGAACCCGCAGACGAGACAAAAATGGAAGATAATTGAAAAAACCTTAAAAAATGACACAAACCAGAAAAGTGTCGAAGAAAAACTCTAAAAAACTATAGACATATTCCATCACTAGAAGTATCATAATGAACAGGGGCCGCACTTTAAGCGGCCCAACTATGAATAAAGTGGTGGAATATTTTGAATTACGCAGAAGCTGTTGAATATATAGATGAGATACCCAAATTTACCAAGAAGAATTCTTTAGATCACACAAGAGAACTGCTGCGGCGTATGGGCAGTCCAGAAGAAAAGTTCAAGATCATACATGTAGCCGGAACGAATGGGAAAGGAAGCGTATGCTCTTATCTGAATGCTATGTTGATGGAAGGGGGTTACCGCTGTGGCATGTTTACGTCACCGCATTTGGTTAAGATTAACGAGCGATTTATGATCAACAATAGAAAAGTAAGCGATGAATTGTTTCTTGAGGCGTTTACAGAGCTAAAAAAAATCATTGATCAGTTTATTGTACAGAAAGAGGCGCACCCAACTTATTTTGAGATGCTTTTTTTGATGGGGATGTACATTTTTGACAAAGAAGATGTCGAATATGTGATCCTTGAGACCGGGATGGGCGGCCGGCTTGATGCAACTAACACGGTAAAGAGACCGCTTGCCTGTGTGATCACTTCGATCAGCAAAGATCATATGGAGTATCTGGGAGATACAATTCCGAAGATCGCGGCCGAAAAGGCGGGGATTATCAAACCACATGTGCCGGTAATTTATGATGGACATAAGAGGGAGGCTGCCTGCGTGATTGCGGCAAGGGCCAAAGAGCTTAAAAGTCCGGCATATGAATTGGTATCATCCATGTATACTGTGAAAAAGCAGGGAAGAGACGGGATTACGTTTGAATTTTCATTTGAAAAGGAGAAAGTGACCTTACAGATTCCTTACATAGCAAAGTATCAGATGATGAATGCGTCACTGGCATATCTTACCATGAAAAAGCTTGAGAATGTTCATCATATTTCGCGTGAAAACCTGATCCATGGAATTGCCAAATCCAGATGGCCCGGCAGGATGGAGACGGTGCTTCCCGGAGTGATCATAGACGGTGCTCACAATGAAGATGGAATTGCAGAATTTGTAAAGACAGTAAATGATTTTAAAAGTGAAGGTGAAGTCACGCTTCTTTTCTCGGCGGTCCGTGATAAACGGTATCAAAGTATGATTCGGGAGATTGTAGAGGGAATACATCCGCAGCATGTAGTGACAACACAGATTTCGGGAAACAGGATCGTATCTGCTAAAGAGCTTGCAGCTGTATTCGCAGAGCTTGGATGTCAGGATGTCTCGGCCTGTTCGAATGTGGGAGCGGCCTTCGAAACCGCAAATCATAAGAGAAAGGGAGGCATGTTGTTCTGTGTCGGCTCTTTATATCTTGTCGGAGAAGTGAAAGATTATCTGAACAAGCGAAACCGGTAGGTAACGAGAAGTCTCACAGTTGGAGGATATATGATTAATTACGAGGAAGAGCTAAAAAAATTTAAACCGCTGCTGGATGTGGATGAAGTGGAAGACGCTATATACAGCAGGGATCTGACAGATGTCATAGATATATTAAAAGAGATGCTGAAGATGAATCATGACATGAACTACGATCAGGATACGAAGGAGCAGACATAAGATGAAATGTATGAATTGTGGTGCGGTGGTTCATGATGCCAAGATTTGTCCTGAGTGTGGCTTTGATCTTGAGGTTCAGATGCATTCTCTGCAGCTTTCTGTTCAATATTATAACCAGGGATTGGATAAAGCCCAGATTCGTGATTTGTCCGGGGCTATTGAACTGCTGAAAAGAAGCCTCAAATTCAATAAGTTGAATATCCCGGCCAGAAATCTTCTGGGACTTGTCTATTTTGAAACAGGAGAGGCAGTATCTGCCTTAAGTGAATGGATTATCAGCAAGAATATCATGCCGGATAACAATGCGGCTACGGATTATATTCAGAAACTACAGTCTGAACCGGCAAAACTTGATATGATTAACCAGACCATAAAAAAATTTAATATTGCATTAAAATGCTGCCACGAGGGGAATGAAGATGTTGCGGCGATTCAGCTGAGGAAAATCTTGTACCAGAATCCCAAACTGATCAAGGGTTACCACCTTCTGGCTTTGATCTATCTGAAGAGAGAAGAGTATGAAAAGGCCAGGAGAATATTGAAAAAGGCTATGAGAATTGATAAGACGAATGCAACGTCTCTGCGCTTTTTAAAGGAAGTGGACGAGCAGACAGGTACTGTGACCAGTCTTGAGCCGAGAAAACTTTTCCGACGGCAAAAGGGAGAGCAGGCACCAAAGGAGCAGATTCAGCAGGACAGTGTGACTGTGATTCAGCCACCGACGTTTCGCGAGACATCCATGGCGGCAACGCTCCTTAATATCGGGCTGGGGCTGATTGTGGGAGGGCTGATGGTCTGGTTTCTGTTGATTCCGTCTATCAAACAGGGAATTAACCGTAACGCGAATGAGAAGATCGTTGAGTACAGCAACACGATGGCAGGTCAGAAAACTCAGATTTCAGATCTGAATGATCAGATCAAAAAGTCAAATGACACGGTGGCATCAGCACAGCAACAGATCAATGATGCCAACGAAAAGACCACTGCATATGAGAACCTGATGAAGGCGAATTCTGCTTACACGGATGAAAAATATGATCTGGCAGCAAATGCTCTTGAGGGGATGAACACGGAACTGTTGTCTGTGGATGCAAAGGAAATCTACGATAAGATTTATGCAAGTGTGCAGACTACGATGTTCACACAGCTGAAATCAGCAGGTCAGGAAGCCTTCGATAAAGAGGATTATGACATGGCAATCGATAAGTTGACCAGGGCAAAGGAGATCAAGGACAATGATTACACGGTGCTCAACCTTCTTGCTCATTCTTATCGTAATAAAGGGGATACCCAGAATGCGATTGACAATTTTCAGGAAATTATAGATAAATTTCCAAAGACAAAACGTGCGAACAGTGCGAAGAGCTTTATTGATAAGCTGCAGGCAAATACGAAGACGCCGGATGATACGAAGTCTGGCGATGATTAAAAAAGAGAAACCTCCAAAATGGGGATGCGCTATTTCGCGTATCCCCATTTTGATTTCGGATTACCAGGTACAAGCTGCCGGGCAGTCCATAAATATCAATATTGTGTACTGATAAATTTAGGGAAAGGGGTTAGACAGATGAATGATTTACATGAATTATTTCAGGTCAAGGGGAACATACTAATAGTCAGAGTACCTGAGGAACTAGATCATCACAGTGCCGAGACAATCCGCGAAGGGTCGGAGGAGATTTTGGAGACACTCAAGATCAGGGAGGTGGTTTTCGATTTTCACGATACACAGTTTATGGATAGTTCCGGAATTGGAATGCTGATGGCAAGATACCGGGAAATGAAACAGATGGGAGGTACAATCAGGGCAGTTCATGTCAGAAAAAGAGTTGCCAAGATCCTGCAGCTTTCGGGTATTTACAAGGTGATTCCAATTGAATTAATACGAAGCTGGAACGATCTTTAAACAATAAAATATAGAAAAGTTCATAAGGAGGTTATACACAGATGGAGAACACCAATGAAATGGTAATTGAGTTTGACAGCCGCTCATGCAATGAAGGGTTTGCCAGAGTAGCTGTCGCAGCATTTTGCACACAACTGAATCCTACACTTGAAGAGGTGGCGGATCTGAAGACTGCGGTGTCGGAAGCTATCACAAATTCTATCATACATGCCTATGACGAGGGTGTACATAAGATTCGCATGGAATGTAAGATTGTTGATCATGACTTGTATGTAACGGTCATCGACTATGGAAAAGGTATTGAAGATGTCGCAAAAGCCATGGAGCCTCTCTTTACTACAAAACCTGAGATGGAACGTTCTGGTATGGGCTTTGCTTTTATGGAAGCTTTTATGGACGATCTGAGTGTTATCTCAAAGCCGGGCGAGGGGACGCAGGTTCATATGATGAAACATATTGGGAGCGAGACAACACGCCCCCTTGAATAGGAGGAACTTCATGGATCATACCCTTATGTTGATAGAAAAGGCGCATACAGGGGATAAAGAAGCAAGAGATACTTTAGTTGAACAGAACTTAGGCCTGGTGTACTCTGTTGCAAAGAGGTTTATGAACCGTGGTGTAGAGATGGAGGATCTGGTACAGATTGGAAGTATTGGACTGATTAAAGCTATTGATAAGTTTGATACTACTTTTGATGTCAGATTCTCTACTTATGCGGTTCCGATGATTACAGGTGAGATCAAGAGGTTTTTGCGGGACGATGGCATGATCAAGGTCAGCCGTTCTATGAAAGAGACAGCCGGGAAAGCTTATATGGCTCGCGAGATTCTCGAGAGGAAACTGGGCAGGGAGCCAAGTCTGAACGAAATTGCCGAAGAGATTGAGCAGTCTGCACCGGAACTTGCCATGGCCCTTGATGCGGCGGCCGATGTGGAGTCTTTGCACAAAGTCATTTATCAGGGAGAAGGTAATGATATTTCTTTGATGGATCGAATTGAAGATCCTGTTTCCTACGGAGACAGGATGATGGACCGCATGCTGCTGGAAGAGATATTGAAAAAGCTGGATGCTGAAGAAAGACAGCTCATCTATCTGAGGTATTTCTGTGATCAGACTCAGTCAGCCATTGCTGAGAGGATGGGAATCTCTCAGGTTCAGGTGTCCAGGATGGAGAAGAGAATACTGAAACAGCTTCGCAGGGAAATTTAGTCTCTTCTGCGAATAGTTTCCATGGAAATTGCCATACTAAGCTTATAGATTAGAGAGGAAGGCAAGATGGCCAGATGAGTAAGATACTTTATGTACAGACAGATAAAAATGTGAAAGTGACCAAAGAAACGGTTCTTCTCGGTGATATTGCAAAACTTAGCAGTGCGGATGCCAAAGTATTACAAAGAAATCAATGTCGCAAGGTGGTTTCTCTTGCGAAAGGCAAATATGGCAGATATGTAGTTTCCGCAATGGATTTGATAAAAGAAATAGAAAAAGAAGAGGAGAACGTGGATGTAACGCATATCGGAGAGGCGACTTTTGTGATCACCTATGAGAATCCGAATGCGAAGAGTTCCGTTATAAGCTGGGTAAAAACAATTCTGATCAGCCTTGTCACGTTCTTTGGCACAGCGTTTTCAATTATGACATTTAATACAGATGTGTCAGTGGCTAAGTTGTTCAGGCAGATCTATCACATGTTCACCGGAGGGAAATCATCGGGGTTTACCATTCTGGAAATCACCTATTCTATAGGCATCGCGATCGGTGTTATCTTCTATTTTAATCATTTTGGAAGCAGAAAGCTGACGCAGGACCCAACACCTATGGAGGTACAGATGAGACTTTATGAGGATGATGTCGATACGACAATCATTGAGAAAGATGAGCGGAGGAATAAGAAATCATGTGGCAGCAATTCTTGATGGGAGGTCTTGGCCTGGTGAGCGGCTTTATCATAGCAAGCGGGACGGTGGCTTTTATCATTAGCCTTGGTGTTGTGCCAAGATATGCAGGGATCACGCGGACAGCAGATAAGGTGATGCTGTATGAAAATTGTTGTATTTTCGGAGCTATATTAGGAAATGTTCTTTCACTCTACCGAGGACAGCTCCCGCTTGGAACAGCGGGGCTTGCCATATATGGAATCTTTGCTGGGATCTTTCTGGGAGGATGGGTGATCGCCTTGGGTGAGGTGGTCGACATCTATGCGATACTTGCCAGACGTGCCGGTCTTACACGTGGGATTCCCATCGTGATTGTCTGTATGGCACTTGGCAAAGCACTGGGATCGCTTTTTTATTTTTTTAAAGGCTGGGCAAAATAAAAGAGTTACAGCAAACGAAAAGTACAAAAATCAGGAGGAAGTTACGAAACGATATGGGAAGCATAAAAGATGAAGACAAAAAGAAGGAATATGAACAGTATGTGAACCAGGTGACACCAAAAAATAATCTGTTTGTGCAGATGATAAAAGCCTTTGTTGTCGGGGGGCTGATCTGTGATCTCGGTCAGGTTATCCTGAATTATTGCAAGAGTCAGAATATGAATAAAGAGACGGCAGGGGCATGGTGCTCATTGACTTTGATCTTTATCAGTGTAGTTTTGACGGGTCTGAACCTGTATCAGAAACTGGTAAGTTTTTCGGGTGCAGGAGCGTTGGTCCCGATCACGGGTTTTGCTAATTCTGTAGCGGCACCTGCCATAGAATATCAAAAAGAGGGCCAGGTCTTCGGGGTCGGATGCAAAATTTTTAATATTGCGGGCCCTGTGATCTTATACGGTGTTTTTATCAGCTGGCTTTTGGGTCTTATCTATTGGATTCTAAAGTTGATGCATGTGGTATGACAGCGTGCATCAAGGAGCAATCCGTGTATTATGGAATGATACACAATACTTTTAGAAAACAGAATGAACAGAAAGGTGGATGGTTTCGTATATGAACCAGATAAAAGGCAGACAAAGTACAAAATTCGAAAAGGATGTATATATTCTCGGCTGTGCTTCTGTTGTCGGACAGAAAGAAGGGGAAGGTCCCCTGGGAGATAATTTTGATAAGGTGGTAAAGGATCCGATGTTTGGAAAAAAGAGCTGGGAAGAGGCGGAGAGCGAGATGCAGGCTATAGCGGCACGCTTGGTCCTTGAAAAATGCCAGATCAAGGCAGACGATATCCGTATGGTATTCGCAGGAGATCTGTTGGCACAGTCGATTGCATCGTGTTTTGGACTGGTCGACCTGAATCGGCCTCTCTATGGTCTCTTTGGTGCATGCTCCACTATAGGTGAGGCAATCTCACTGGGGGCTATGGCGGTAGCAGGCGGATATGCAAATCATGTATTATCTATGACGTCCAGCCATTTTGCAAGTGTAGAGAAGGAATTTAGATTTCCCCTTGCTTACGGTAATCAGAAACCGCCCTCATCCAGTTGGACTGTCACAGGCAGCGGGGCCTGTGTTATCTCATCGGAGAAGAGCAACGTTAAGATTACGGGGATAACATCCGGAAAGATCGTCGATTTTGGTCTCAAGGATTCACAGAATATGGGAGCTTGCATGGCTCCGGCAGCAGCAGACACCATTTCTCAGAATATGGCTGATTTTGACAGAAATCCCGGAGATTATGATCGGATCATCACCGGAGATCTGGGTAAGATTGGAAGAGAAATACTTATAGAGTTGATGAAACAGAAAGGATATGATATTCGTGACAACTATCTGGACTGTGGAATGCTGATATTTGACTCAAATACACAGGATACGAATGCGGGGGGAAGCGGATGTGGATGTGCAGCAACCGTTCTGGCGTCGACGCTGATACCGAAATTGGAATCAGGAGAGTGGCAGAGAATCCTCTTCGTTCCTACCGGGGCTTTGATGTCTAAGGTGAGCTTTTTTGAAGGACAATCAGTTCCGGGAATTGCTCAGGGCGTTGTCTTGGAATATGTGGGAAAGGAGAAATAAAGATTATGGATTATATAAATGCATTCTGGGTAGGAGGATTGATCTGTGCATTTTGCCAGATACTGCTTGAGAAAACAAAGATGATGCCCGGACGAATCATGGTGCTTCTGGTTTGCTCCGGTGCAGTTTTGAGCTTTTTAAATCTTTATGATCCATTTGCCGATTATGCGAAGGCGGGAGCCAGCGTTCCACTTCTTGGTTTCGGTCATCTGCTCTATCAGGGAGTCAAAGAGGCAGTCGACAAGCAGGGATTTATCGGCCTCTTTACAGGTGGACTAAGAGCCGGTGCGGCCGGAACCAGCGGAGCATTAATCTTCGGATATTTGGCAAGCCTCGTGTTCAAACCGAAGATGAAAGACTGAAAACCAAATGTCACAGTTGCGTTTTTTTCCAACCGATAGTATAATCTAAATATTAAAGCCCCGGGGGGCTTAAGAAAACAAAGGGTCAGAAGTGTCTTGACCCTTAAAGTATTTCCGGAAATGAGGTTATGAATGGTTTATGGCGGAGGATATCAAAAAGCGTTTTTATGACATAACAGGAGAATCAAACGTAAAAGAATACGAACCGATGAAAATGCATACCACTTTTCGTGCGGGAGGACCCGCCCGATATTATATCTGCCCGCACACGGTATCTGAGATTTCACAGATCCTACAGGTCTGTCGGGAATATGAACTTTCTTGGTTCATTCTTGGACGTGGCAGTGATCTGCTGGTCTCGGATCAGGGATATGATGGAGTTATCATACAGATGTATCAGAATTTTGATGATATTGCAATTGAAGGCAACCAGATCAGGGCACTCTCGGGTGCTCTGCTTTCCAGAATAGCTGCAAGAGCTCAGAAAGCATCGCTTGGTGGATTTGAATTCGCCTCAGGGATTCCCGGTACTCTGGGGGGGGCTGTTATGATGAATGCCGGAGCTTATGGCGGGGAGATGAAACAAGTCCTTGCCGGCGCCACAGTGATGGATCAGGCGGGCAATGTCATAAAACTTGCTGCAGATGAACTTCACCTTGGGTATCGAACCAGTGTGATTAAAGAAAAAAACTATATTGTTTTGGAAGCAATTCTTGAGCTTATTCCAAAGGATAAAGAAGAGATTCTTGTTCTTATGAATGATTTACAGGAGAGGCGTGCATGCAAACAGCCACTCGAATATCCGAGTGCCGGGAGCACGTTTAAGCGTCCCAAGGGTTATTTTGCCGGAAAGCTTATCATGGACAGCGGCCTTCGGGGATATTGTGTCGGGGGTGCCTGTGTGTCAGAAAAGCACTGCGGTTTTGTGATTAACAGAGATAATGCCAGTGCCTCAGAGATCTATCAGCTGATCAGTTATATTAGAAGAACCGTCCATGAAAGATTTGGTGTCTGGCTGGAACCGGAAGTGAAGATGTTGGGAAAGTTTGACTAGGAGATAAGCATACATGCGTTTTGTGATAGTGACAGGGATGTCCGGAGCCGGAAAGAGTACGGCACTTAAGATGCTGGAAGATATGGGGTATTTTTGCGTAGATAATCTTCCGATTTCTCTTGCTGAAAAGTTTGCTCAGCTTATCTTAGATGGTGTCGAGGGAAGAATCAGAAAAGCCGCCATGGGCATTGATGTCCGAAGTGGTCAGGCTCTGGAAGATTTGCAGAACGTTTTGGAGCATATGAGTATCATCGGAATCGAATACGAGATACTTTTTCTCGATGCAAGGGACGATGTCCTTGTCAAACGTTACAAGGAGACAAGACGGGCACATCCTCTGGCGAACGGTGGCCGTATAGATGTCGGAATTAAGAAAGAGAGAGAAAGATTAGAATTTCTGAAAAAACAGGCTGACTATATTTTAGATACGAGTCAGCTTTTGACCAGAGAGCTGAAGATAGAACTGGATAAGATTTTTGTATACAATCAGGAGTTTAACAGTCTGATTATAACGGTACTGTCTTTTGGCTTTAAGTATGGAATACCATCTGATGCGGATTTGGTATTTGACGTCCGTTTTCTTCCCAATCCGTATTATATGGATGATTTAAGACCCAAAACTGGTCTGGACCAGGAAGTCCGCGATTATGTGATGGGATTTGACAATACTCGTATTTTTCTGGAAAAGCTTCAAGACATGATAAATTTTTTGATTCCGAATTACATCAATGAGGGGAAAAACCAGTTGGTGATAGCGGTCGGCTGCACAGGAGGGAAACATCGTTCCGTGACACTTGCCGAAGAACTTTACCGGTGCCTGAAAAAGGGCGAAGGATATGGTTTAAGTCTGGAGCATCGCGATATTGAGAAGGATATGTATCGAAAGAAGGGGTAAAAGATGTCTTTTTCCAGAGATGTAAAGGAAGAATTATCCATGCATATACCGCAGGCGAGACATTGTCAGATAGCGGAGATTGCAGCAATTATCATGTACTGCGGACATGTCAAAATTACGGCAAAAGATCATTTTTCAATCCGGGTACAGACAGAAAATCTGTATGTTGCCAGAAAACTCTTTACTTTATTGCAAAAAACCTTTAAGATAGAAACAGAAAATGTGGTTCGCAGGAGCGAAAATAAGAAAAGACTTGTAACATATGTAGTGTACGTACAGGATGCACGCAGAGTTTTGATGGCGGCAAAACTGTTGGACAGTAATCTGCAGCTGATAGAGAATCCTCCCTTAAAGCACAATGTTATTGTTCAGAACGATTGCTGCAGACGGGCTTTCCTGAGAGGCGCATTTCTGGCAGCTGGTTCGATCAGTGATCCACATCGGTTTTACCATTATGAGATTGTATGTCAGACTTCATGGAAGGCAGAACAGCTCGCAGGCTTAATCCGCAGTTTTGAGATAGATGCAAAGATTGTGAAACGAAAAAACCATTATGTGGTATATGTGAAAGAAGGCTCGCATATTGTCTCATTGCTGGGATTGATGGAGGCGAATGTTTCCCTTTTGAATCTAGAGAATATCAGAATATTGAAGGAGATGAGAAACAGTGTCAACCGTCAGGTGAACTGTGAGGCAGCCAATATCAATAAAACTGTGAATGCAGCCGTAAAACAAATTGATGATATTACATATATCAGAGACACCATAGGTTTAGAGGCTTTAAGTGAAGGGCTGGAGGAAATTGCAGGACTAAGGCTTCAATACCCGGAAGCGACACTGAAAGAACTAGGCATGATGCTTAGCCCACAGGTGGGAAAATCGGGTGTAAATCATAGATTAAGAAAGTTGAGCAATTTAGCAGAGGAGCTAAGAGGAAGCAAGGAGGAGAATTATTATGATTAGGAAACCTATTACCATTGAACTGTCAACTGGAATGGAAGCAAGACCTGTAGCTTTATTAGTCCAGGTGGCCAGTCAGTTCAGCAGTGATATCTATCTTGAGATTCCCGGCAAGAAAATCAATGCAAAAAGTATCATGGGTATGATGGCATTAGGCCTGGATACCGGTGAAAAGGTTACATTGACAGCTGATGGGCCGGATGAAGAGGAAGCCATAAAAAGTGTAGAAGAATATCTGACCAATAAGTGATTAAGATAAACTGGGCTGTTGCTTTTATGTAACAGCCCAATTCGATTGACGATGAAAAAACCAAGGAGAAATATGAATGTCTAAATTTTTACGTTTTATTGTTAATCTGTGCATGATCTGTCTCCTGCTTGGTGCCGCGGCACTGATTGTTCCGCAATTTGCCGGTATATCCACAACAGTCGTGGACAACGATATTACAGATACAAACTTAAGCCTGGGTTCCGTGGTGTATGGAAAAAAGGTCAGCCTTGATAAGCTGAAAAAAGGCGACAGCCTGCTTTCCTCCGCGGATGCCTCAGTACATACTTTAAGGATTACAAAGGCCGATCCAAAGACCGGAGAGTACACATTGAAAAGTGGGGAAAAGAAAGAAGAGAAAGTCACACTCCACGATAATGCTGAAAAAGTTCTGGTGACAGTACCCGTAATCGGGTATCTCGCCATAGCTATACAGACGTTTGAGGGAAGAATCATTCTTGGACTGATGATTGCTTTTCTGGTGATTTTATTCATCCTTTCTGAAATATGGAAAAATAGTGAAGAGGAAGAAGAAGTGGAAGAAGATGTCAGGGATCTTGATTACGAGAAATCAGATCCGATAGATACCGGACATATAGAAGAAGACGAGACAGCAGCCATAGAGGAATATGAAAAAAAGACTGACAAGGTAAGCCTGGATGACGACACACAAGATACATCTGACGTGGTAAAAGAAATTCAGGAACTAATATTGGAACCCGCAGATGAGCCGGAAGAAAAACCGTCAGAAATTGAAGACGATAATTTTACAGCAGCAATTCAAGCTGCACTGGAGAAGGAAGCAGATGCTGTCCCAAAAGCCGGCAGCACCAGTCAGGAGAAAGAGGTGCCGGAAGAACCGGATCCGGCGATGGAGTCTCCTGCTGAAGAAGATATCCAACACACCTTGGCGGATCATAAAATATTAGCCATGCCTGCCATGACAGCGGAAGAACTTCTGCAAAAAGCTCTGGAAGAAGGCGATGATCCGAAAATCATCAAATATGAGGAGGAAGGGATAACGCTAATTGATTATTCCGATGTCCTGTAGATAATCATGGTATGCATTGAAATGATAACAATCACGGATGCATACCTGTTTTTTTGTAAATAATAAATTTTTTAAAAAAGTTCTTGCATTA
>ENA-UOOI01000536-UOOI01000536.1-fermentation-metagenome-genome-assembly--contig:-NODE-536-length-47929-cov-4.205540_pt1 | contig 47929 bp, 36 predicted proteins | sample MGYA00245779_ERZ724027 | MGnify/ENA primary metagenome ERZ724027 (study PRJEB28704, sample SAMN03018318) | fermentation metagenome | biome: anthropogenic terrestrial biome; feature: soil; material...
TTTCCAACAATTCCTGTTGATGGTGCCAGAATATCAATTAGCACAGCACTTAAAATAATCCACGACAAAAAATGCGGAAAATAAATGACTGTCTGAACCATCTTTTTAAACTTTAAACTCTTCAGCTCATTGAGCAGCAGTGCTACCACAATCGGTACCACTAGACCGAGAATGATTTTCCAGAAAGCAATGATGATGGTATTCGTCAGAACATTTTTACTATTCGGCAAAGACATTAACAGTCTGAAATTATTCAGACCAACCCAGTCTTGATCACCAAACAGACCTTTAGCCGGTACAAAATCCTGAAAAGCTATGACAATTCCAGCCATAGGAATGTAAGAGAATATCAATACCACGATGACTGCCGGAAGTAACATCAGATGAAGTGGTATCTCTCTTTTCTTAATCGTAAACGCATGTCTTTTTTCCTTTTGCATTATTCTGTTTTGTTCTCTTGATACCATGCGTTTACCTCCTTCTCAATCTGATCACCTCCCAAAGTTTCATATGTCTTCAGCCACTTTCTATATCCCTCTTCAACACTAGTTTTTCCAGTTACAATATCTGTATATGCTCTCATTCTTTCATCCATGATATTGGACCAGCGTTCTTGCATAAACTTGCTTTGTACTCCATTATACGGATTCCAGAACAGATTTCCCTCATCCTTATCCTGTCTAAGAATAGCCATCGGTGTATTCTCCCCTGGTCCGAACATCAGGCCCCACTCCCATGCCTGATCGCCATGAAGGTTATCCCAATACGGAACCGCCTTGGCCTTTAATTCGGTTTCATCCTTACTTTCAAACACTTCCTGCAGGTTTATATAGGTATTCAAATTATCGAATGCAGATACATTACATCTAACTGGAGAAATATTCCATGATATATTCTCTTCATACCACCACCATGCACTTTCTTTGCAGAGCAGACCATATGTCGTCAGTGTCCGCATCTTCAAAGCAATTTCCGGATGGGAGAACTTCTTGTTAACCACAATCCAGCCTTGTGCAACCGGACGCAGAATACTCTTGACTGGATCGCCATCATGCGATGGGAGTTTAATACACTTCCAGGCCGCATCAGGATTTATTTCATGCAAGTCGCCGGCTGTATGACCAAACCAATGCCCGCCGAACAGAATCCCTACCTGATTATTCAAAACAGCTTCATTAGCTTTTGTCGCATCTTGTGCCACAAATTCGGGATTTAGATATTTCTTTTTATATAGCGTTGCGATATACTCCAGAGCTTCCTTGGTCGTATCAGCTACCATCCCGTTTACCAGCTTATCATCTTTTGAATACCAGTCATCAGGGTAGGAACCGAAAGCAGCAAATATACCGCGCAAAGACTCTACAATATTGTTATTCATGCTGATACCCCAAGTATCATCTTGTCCGTTTCCATCCGGATCTTCGCTAACGAAGGCATCCATAACTTTTTCAAGTTCGTCGAGCGTCTTCGGATATTCCAGGTTCAGTTTCTGCATCCAGTCATCACGGATCCAGATATAGGGTACTGCATCCGTCGCAGACTGCACCGAGGGTACCCCATACACGTTTCCTTCGTGTGTTGCCTTTGTCATGGCCCCGTTCTGATCCGAGGCCCAGACCTGTTTATCATAATCTGAAGCATATTGATCAATTATATCTGTCATGTCCCAGATCAAACCCTGTTCTGCCATCTGAATCAAATCATTTTGTTCTCTGACAAGGAATACATCTGGCAGCTCTCCTGATGTCATATCGAGACGTAGTTTCTGGGTATAATCAGCATCCTGTGCTTGCCAATTGTACTTTACATCAATATTGTACATACGTTTCAATGCATCTGTCCATCTGTTTTCATTAATTGATTCTCCGTATTTTTTCCCAAAGTTTCCCATGGCTTCTTCAACAGCTGCCGTGTACCAGTTAATTGTGTTGACCTCAATTGGCTCTTGATAGCCTCTAACCTTATCCAACTCATTCGTTCCTTTGTAATACTCCAAGAATTCCTGTTGGAAGTTTTCTAGATTTTGATTGTACAAATCTGCTTTTTCACCTTGAGCTTTAAAGTTTGATGTATAGGTCTTATTTGTAGAATTCTCTGTTGTCTCGCTTACCTTATCCGCCTTCTTTGCTTCTCCTTTTTTGTTATTTGATTCTAGTCCTCCACCGCAGCCAGTCAATAGCAAAACACCTGCCATCATCCAAGAGGCAACCTGTAATACTCCTTTTCCCATACCTGAATCTCCTCCTTTTTTTAAACTTCTCGGAATTCTCAACCTCATTTCATGAGGTGATTTCCGAAATATCTATGTATTCAATTTCAATATACTACCATTTTATTGTATATAACATACATCTTTTATAAGACTATTTCCTATTATTTTAGCAATTTTACGCATATGTAGTATTGATTGTCCACACATTATCCTCTATACTGTAAATAGTAAATCCTTAATTTTGGACAGAAAACTCAAGTTTTCATAAACAGAACATTAAATGAGAGGATAAAACCCAATGAAATTAGGAGTAATTATTGAACCAACATACAGGAATTCATATTGGTGCACTGAGATACTTAACGGCTTAAAGCGCCGAACTTATCAAAGGAAAATTCTTTTCACAGAACTGTGGGAAGATGATCTTGACAAATATGATTATGTACAGTTTCAGAATCTAATCCTAGTTGTTGCTACTTCCATTGATTGGATTAATCAGACCCTGGCGACATTGCATGATCACAATTTGCGTATCCTGCTTGCAGCCAGTGACTGTCCCAGCTGCGAGTCAAATAAAACCAGTTGTATCCGGATGAACTATCATTCCAGTATTTCACTGCTAATGCACCATCTGCAAACTCTGGGTGATACGCATACGGCTCTATTTGGCATCAATCCTAATTCCTATGCAGACAATGTAAAAAAGGAGGCTTTTGGAAAATCTGATGACATCTATTATAACTTTGGCTCAGCCGCTACCTGTACACTGCAATTCATCAAAAGTATAAATGATTATGACTCTGTTATTTGCGCAAATGATGCTGTAGCCATCTATCTCCTACATATGTTAAAGGATAAAAATCTCTATTGTTCCGAAAAGCTCCATATCGTTAGTTTCGGTGATTTTTTCATGTCAAAACTAATTCGCCCAACCATCACTAGTGTTTCGCTCGACTATTACGCCTTGGGACTTCAGGCGGTTGATACCTATCAGTTTTTGACGAGATGTGATTATACTACTTCTTTGTCAGTTATGTTAGATTGCAAATTGCATATCCGGGAATCCACAAACAGGCAAACCTATACATCCACTTCCACTAATGTTGAAACCCTTCCGAGAAACATGTGTGTTGATTTTTACAATGATAATGCTATCATTCCAATTCTCTCTCTTGAGAAATTGCTGATCAATGCCGATCCTCTCGACATCAAAATTATTTATCTTAGTATACAAAACCAGTCTCAAGAAAAAATTGCTGAGTCCCTCTACCTTTCGCTTTCCGCGCTCCGCTATCGTCTCAAAAAAATGCATAGCTATTTGCCGAACATGAACGACAAAGATTTGTTCGCCTATATTGCAACCTATATCGACAGTGAAGATCTTCTTGCCGCTATTGACTTGAAGCAGAAATAAATAGGGGGTCGACAGATTATTTTTTCTTACTGTCAATCCCCTCTCGCATCTGTTGTCTTGTTTTAGTAAGTAATCATAGCTTTTTCAGAATTTTTCAAAATCTATTACTTTATCAAAGTTATGCATAAGAGTATTATAAGGATCCAACTGAGACAGTTCTCGTCGAACTTCCTGGTATTCCTTTAGCATATCGGCTCCGTAATACCCAAGCAGACATTCAGATAATCCATTTATTTTATTTCTCCGGACAATGTTTAATTCGAATGGTAAGGGGTTTTCCAACCCTACCCCAAAATAACCATAGAGATCCTGATTTTTTAATTTATCTCTCCCATCTTCAATTAACTGCTGATACAATGTCAAAGCCCTTTCGTGATATCCTGTTTTCCCAAGACATCTTGCAACATAAAACATATTTTCACCCAGGATTTCTTTTTCATTTTCAGCTAACTGGAATTCCGCATTTGCATCCTTTTGTCTATTCAATTTTTCCAGAATACAACCTTTGATATAATGGACATTGCTGTTTTGCTTATAAATAGACTCACTCTCTCCGTAATTTTTCGGATAGATTAATGCTGCAGACATCTTTTTCAAAGCTGCTTTATAATGTGTAGTTTCACACAACCGTATCGCCTCAAGAATATACAGCCAGCGATGGTTTTTCGTTAACTTTCCTTCACCGCCTTCATAAATATGGAAATTTTTATTCTCTAACAAAATTTCCGCTTTTTTGTAATCTCCTGTTTCCATATATAAAATGATTGTTTCAAGGTAAGCATCATCTCTCTCTTGAATCTGCTTGATATGAGTTTCCGCAAATTCCAATCTCCGCACTGGCGAAACATTTTCCATTTTCTGCAGCATCATCATTTCATAAATGAACCGACTCTCTTCCGGTTTCAATTCTACAGCCTTTTCCATCTCGGCCATGGCCTGTGCTGCCGAATGTAGATGATCATAGTATAAGAAGGCAAGATTTCGGTGTGTATATGCAAAACCCGGATTTACACATATAGAACTAATGAAGGCTTTACACGCCTTCCTATAATTTTCCCGATCGTAATAGAGACAGCCTAATAGGTAATTAGCATACCAATCTTTCTCCACAAGAACAGGAATATCTTCGAGTCGGTTAGGAAAATCCACTTCATATGTCGCATTCACATCCGGATTGATCTTTTCTCCCGTAATCACTGATAAATGATAGGAAAGCATTGGAGAATGTTTATCACACGTTTTCAAGATGCGTGCAGCCTCCTCTTCTAGGCCTGCCTGTTTAAACAATAATGCCACATCAATGACATCTTGGGGATGGTGCAGCAAAAAAGCTTGCGGCTTTTCTCCCGTCAGCAGGTACAGGGAATACCTGTTGTAACTCTCCTGCGGAAATTCAGCAAATATCTGCTGCAGGCATTTACTATCACCTTTTATATAGCTTAGAAGAGCCAGTGCCTTGTAGTGTCGTGGATTTGCTTCCAGTGCTTTGTTTAATTCCTCTACAGCCGTTTCTGTGTCATTTCGCTGCATACTGATACAAGCGCATTCAAAATTTGCAGGAGCCGTATACGCATATTGCCATGCTGCATCTTTAAAGTAGCGATAAGCCTGATCCGGAAGATCAAGATACTTGTATAGCCGTCCCAATTCATACAAAACTTCTGTGTCATGAGGATTTGCGTTCCGTATTGTCAGTCGTGCAAGTGCGTTCTTTAGAAAGTGCTCAGAATTTTCAAATTCTCCTTTTTCCAACAATAATTTCCCCATCTCCAAGTTACAACGATAATCGGTTGAATCTCGTTTTAATGCCTCAGCGAAGTAATCTTCCGCTACATAAGTACCATGCTTATATTGCAGCAGATGAATACCATGTAAATATAATTCTTCAAGGCTTTCGATGTCTTTCGGACGCGGTGAGATTTCTCGAGCCTGCGGCTTTTCTTTTTCTTCTTGAGATGCAGATGTATAGTCCACCAATTTCTGTCCTTTATTATCATTTAACTGCAGCAACAAATGGTTCAGCTCTGCCTCAGGAGCAATTGTGATTGTTTCAAGCCAGAAATCATCAGGAGACAGAATGCCTTCTTTTCTATAAATTTCTCTGTTTTGATAATACAAGATCATAGATGCGGCTTTCTTTACACCACTTGAAACTGCACCTATTTTTACCTTGCCACCTTCTTTCTCTAAAACGAGAGCCCCATATTTATTGGCATTAGAGATATTTCCTATTCCCTGAATCGGATACCAATACTGAGTGAATACTTTTGTCTCACCTGGCTCGATATAGGTAAAATCAGGCTGATTATCTGTATATGCTCCGGTCATCAATTCAATATATCTATCATCATTATCGGTCAAATTCCTGCACCACTGTTTACCAAAATCACAATTTGCCCAGGTAAACATTTTCTTCCCTGGTGCTATATAATGATCGCCGATAATTGCTGTTCCTGCCTCCTTACTGTAGTCGTATCCACCGACAAAATCCATATCGCTTTGATGCTTTGGAATCATCACTGAAGTCTGCACCTTTACATTTTTATACCAGGAAGCATCCACCCCTGTTCCATAGTTATAAGGATGGGCCGTTTTAAATTCACCCTTCATCACCGGAAAGGGTATGATATCTCTCCTATCATGATCGGAACCATACTGTACATCTGGCGGAAAAATACATTTATACTGCTCATTGACCCGTACGGCAGTATTATTCCACCACATAAATGGTACGGCTTGATCATTAGTATTCGTCACTGTTGTTCTAACCTCAATCGCAGTGGATGTTGGATATACGGTGACGGCCACCATCCCACGCATCCGATGAAAAGGTTCAACTTCCCCCATAAAACAGGTGCAGGAACCGTCCTTATTACATTTCATCTCGTATTCAACCGGCTGAAAAGTGGTCGGCCTGTGGTGCTGCGGCCAGTTGAATTCCACCCCTCCTGAAACCCAGGGACCACACAGACCAATTAGAGCCGGCTTTACAACCGTATTTCTATAAATAAACTCATAGTTATTGTATTTACAGACTGCACCATATATTTTGCCTCCGATTTCCGGCAATAGTTCTACGCGGATATATTCATTTTCCAGCAGTACCATTGTATATTCCTTTTCTTCAACTGTACTTGTAAGCTGATCGGTCATCTTCAGAGGATAGACTTTACCCGATGCTCCCTGGTATTGCTTTTTCTCAATAAAATAGGGTGCCTCATTCGGTCTTCCTATTTTATAGGTTAATAGTTTTGTCCTTTTCTCCTTAATATCGACTTTCATAAATTCCCTCTTTCCTGTTACACAAATTCAAATATCCGTGCACTCATCTTTCTGATAAGCATCATACCATAATGCTTATTCCTAAAACATACCACCTTTTTAGGATTTTTTCGTATTAGACTTGTGCGGACAAATATACATGCAGCAAGTAAGGGAAGTACTCAAAAAAGGAACTGCACACTGCTGATTATTAATCAGCCAGTGTGCAGTTCCAACTCAGAATATCGCCTATTTGCTCTGTTTATCTTTAATCATCAATCTCATAATTGTCTCATCGGTTTCTTTCATCCCCTGGCTTCCGACGATTCCAAAGTTTTGAATTGTCTCCTCCACATCATCACAAATCAGCCCTTCCCCGGGCATAAAATGATGGTTTTCTTTTTCCAGTGTGTACCCCATGATAGCAGCATCCACGGCAGATGCTATCTTCGCCGCACAGGATGACTTCGCACCATCGCAGACGATTCCACCTGCATTTCCCAGTGTATTTTCGATAGTATGAGTAATCTCTTCATAACTTGCACCGCTCATATAAGCGATTCCCGCACCTGCACCGCAGGCAGCATTAACCGCTCCGCAAAATGCCGAAAGATTTCCAATGTGTTTTTTCTGATGAATTGCGACAAGGTTGCTGACAACAAGTGAACGAATCAGTTTCTCCTCCGAGAGGCCCCACTCTCTTGCATATTCAATCACTGGAAGAGAACAAGTCATTCCTTGATTTCCGCTCCCTGAATTAATCACAACCGGAAGGCAGCATCCATTCATCCGAGCATCGGATCCTGCTGCTGCTTTCGCTCTCGCCCTCACTTTAATATCCTTTCCATATGCCTTTAATAATGTCCGGCCAACTTCTGCTCCATAAGGATGTTTTAATCCTTCCATGGCTATGGCCGTATTCATCTTAATTTGCGATGCAATTATATTCCCGATATCACTCATCTTGCATGTGTCAGCAAACTCTAAAATCTGTTTCAAATTCAAAAGTTCTCTGGGATCACAGAAACCCGCTGATTTTTCCTGCTGATCAGAGAAGATTTTTCGACCATCCTTTTCAACCAGCACAATATGATCATGCTGACCCGCTACTATCAGCTTCGTGGAATGGTGCTGACCGAAAAGTTCTATGCGAATATATAAGTTTTCTACCTCCGCCTGAAGATGGCAGGTACAAAAACCCTGCTCCAGAAGTCTTTTCGTCTTTTTTTGATCTTCCCTGGTCACAGACTCAAGAACTTCCAGTCCTTTTTTGGCATCTCCTCCTATCAGCCCCAGAATAACTGCGGCCTCAATCCCATGTAGATTTCCTGAATTTGGAATTGTCACGCTTTTTACATTCTTTATTACATTGCCGCTGCAGAATACATGCATGGATTTTGGCATGCCATCATAAAAAGATTTTGCACTTGCTGCAGCATAAGCCAGAGCGATCGGTTCCGTACACCCAAGTGCCGGAACAAGTTCTTTTCTTAATATCCCAAGATATGCCTGGTAAACTTTATTTTCCATACTTATATCGATTCCTTTCGTTTCGCTGCAGCACATAAATGATCGTCATGACCTTAATGACAAACAAGATCTCGCACTATTTTATCATTTACAGGCTCCAGATTTATTTCATCACAGTCAGCCTTCACTTTACAACTTAATCCTGTTTTCCCATTTATCCGCATCCCACACTTTCCACATGCTGCTTGACGACAAGCTGCATGATGAAAAAAAGCAAGTGAATCATCCAAATTTTGATATATATATTCTAATAAGTCCATGACAGACACCTCATCATTTTCTTCCACCGGAACAATATAGTTTTGTTGGAACTTTCCAGTTTTCTGATCAAAGCGCTGAACGATAACTGTAATATTTTTCACTTATCTTCCTCTCTTTCCAGCTCTGCAACCACTTGTTCTACATATGTAACATATGAGCGGCAAATTGGCGCCGGCATAGAGCTGTCTTGTGATATCGGTTTTTCGAATCGATAGTTGAATTTACTATCCTCAATAATAAAATTTCCCAAAAAATTTCTATTATCTGTAAAGTCACAGTCCTCTCTCACATGCACACCACGGCTTTCACGACGAAGTGAAGCTGAGCGAATCATTGCCTGCGCAGTTACTGTCATGTTTCTAAGAGAAAGATAATCCATCCATTCCCTGTTGTAAATGGGTGTTTTATTCGAAAAAGAGATGTCCGGAAGCTCTTTTTTAGCAATTTGTTCTATTTTACAAAGGGCAATATCAAGTTTATTCTGGCTGCGCAATACAGACATACTATCTCCGACACAGCTTCGCACGCTACTCATTGCATGCCTGACATCAGAACGCCCAGTATGATGAAAAGGTCTGCAAAGATCTTCTTCCATCTCTGTTAAAGCTTTGGAACATACATCGATTTGGCCATTTCGCTTTTTAGCAAAAAGAGCAGCATTTTCTCCTGCCAGAGCGCCTTCAACCAGCATCTCTGTCGTGGCAGCTGAAACACGATTTGCGCCAAACATTCCACCCGTACATTCGCCGGTAGCATACAGTCCAGGGACTTTTGTCTCCATTCGTTCGTTGATTTTTATACCGCCCTCAAAATAATGGGCAGAAGGGATTACCGTCACTGCGTGACCAGATTCAAACCCTTCCATAATATTTGCATAGATGCCTTTTTTCAAAGGTGGAAGTTCCAGATACAGCTCCTCCAGAATCTCCTTGGGATAAAGATCCAAACTGTAATAGATCCCTCCATGACAATTACTTCCACCTGCATTTATTTCCTTTTGGATCGCATAGGAAAGCAACATTTTATTCCATTCAGTCTCCATAGCAAGTCTCTCCACCTGCAAAGAGAGATATTTTCCGGTAAATGTTTTTCCAAATTTATTGTACAGCTTCCCATATCCATAGGAAAACAATATATATGGAAGAATATTTCCCTGATACATCTCAGGTTTTGTGATGACAGTCGGACAAAAAGAGACCATCTCCATATCCACTAATTCTGCTCCCGCTCTCAGTGCCGCCGCCTGACCTTCCCCGCACAAATCTGTCGATCCGCTATTATAGGGAAAAAGATTGTGGGCACCGCCTGTGGCAAGAATCACAGATGACGACGGGTAATACATCAACTCACCTTCCAGTAGATTCAGACATACGACACCGCAGGTTTCTCCATGTTCGATGGCAATATCCGAAAACTGGATATCACTTTTAAAGTCCACTCCCAGACTGCGAGCCTTTTTATATAGAACATCAAGAATATCAGCTCCTGAAACCGAGATTTCTCTCGGGCCTTCCATACCGCGCACTTTCATGCCCCAAGACAACATTTCCCTGACACGTTCACCGGCGGTATCGACAAAGAGCTGTACAAGTTTCTGATTGTTAAGATGAAAACCCTCTGTGATGAGATCTGAAAACCACTTTTCTCTGGTATCGTCTTTATTTTTATCGCTGATTCCCAGTTTATAAAGAGATTCACCATCACATGCGATATCGGCACTAATATTAGCCCCGGCCAGCAAAGTGGCACCGCTTCGATTGCTTTTCCCCTTGCCCAGTACCAGCACACTTGCGCCGAAACTGGCTGCCGAAATTGCAGCCCGCAGCCCGCCTCCGCCACTTCCTACGACAATTACATCATATCTCTTTTCATTTCTCTTCATGAATACCCCCTCTTATCTTGATCAAACGGCAGAAAATCGAAGTCCTCTTTCTTGTAATGATCTATTTCTTCAAAAAAGAATTCTCCAAATCGTCTGTCTGTCTCAAATCGAATCTTGTTTATAGCAGGATCCGCAGCCGCTCCAAATACACTATAACTTACACCACAGAATACCTTCCACAGATGAGCACAGTGATAAGCAAAAGGCATGATCACTGGTCCTTTTGCTTTTTTCAGACGCTCTTCTCCCTGGTGAAAAATATCGGATGCAATGTCCAAACTTCGATAATGAAATTGACATTTTCCATCCTGATACAGACTACACGGGACTTCAATGATCAACTGGGGATTAAACCCCCGAACAATGGAACGATCTATTTCAGAACAATACAATCTGCCACAACTCTCATCACCGGAATCTTCAAAAGCAGCCTCCCAGGGACATCTTAGAACTTGTTCCGTGACTCTGCCCTCTTCTGCATCATATGTCATATCAAATGCATCCGGACCAGGCTCCCACTCTCCATATGCAAAATAAGATGCATAATCAAGCGGATGGCCATCCCTCAATGCACGCAATGCCATTCGGTGACCTCGCTGTTCTCCATAAATTCTGGCAGCTGACAGGAATACTGCATCTGCCGCCTGACCAGAAACGGACAGAGAATGAAAAGATCGGTAAAATTGTGTAATCAGATATGCATGATGTTTTTCATTCAAATTCAGATTTCCTCCTGTTCGTACAGTGTACACGCCACAAAATGACCGGGTGTCTCCTCTTTCAGGGGAATGTCTTTACCCAGACATTGTGAAGCGCATTTGGCACAGCGCCCGGAAAAACGGCATCCGGGTTTCGGCTCAATCGGATCGCTCACCTCTCCTCGAATAATCTTTCTGTCATCACCTCTCCTGCTTAGATCTGCTTTTGGAATTGCACTCAGAAGTGCTTTCGTATATGGATGCAGCGGATTGTCGAAGATCTCATCGGATGGTGCCAGTTCAACGCACTGTCCCAGATACATGACCATAATGTTGTCGGATATGTGCCGGACAACAGACAAATCGTGCGTGATGAAGAGATATGTAAGCCCCATATCATCTTGCAGATCCATCAAAAGATTTAAAATCTGTGCCTGAATCGAGACATCCAGAGCACTGACAGGTTCATCGCACACGATAAACTGAGGATTTAATGCAAGAGCTCTTGCCACCCCGATCCGCTGTCTCCGTCCGCCATCCAGTTCGTGAGGATAAGCGGATGCCAGTCTTCTGGCAAGACCCACCTTATCCATCAGTTCCAATGCATGTTCTCTGCGCCTTGTATCGTTTTTCAACATTTTATGTATAATCATTGGTTCGCAGATCAGATCCAGAACATTCATCCTCGGATCCAGACTGGCGTAAGGGTCCTGGAAGATAATCTGGAGTTGTGTTCGCATCTTTTTCATTTCTCTTCCGGAAAGTTTCATGATATCTTTTCCGTCAAAAACAATTTCTCCGGAATCGGCGTCCGTCAGACGAATTAAGGTTCTTCCAAGTGTTGATTTTCCACATCCAGACTCACCAACAACTCCCAATGTTTCACCTTTTTTGATTGCAAAATCCACATGGTCAACTGCATGCAGTTTTCCGCGCGGAGTTTTAAAATACTTACACAGATCCCGCACTTCTAACAGATTTTCCATCCGTCTTTTTCCTCCTTTTCCATCAGATGGCACTGAATCTTATGTGAACCATTCTTATACACAGGTACAGCACCGATTTTACACTTTTCCATACATGATTTACATCTGGGATGGAACTTACATCCTGCCGGGAGGTCAGCCGGGTCCGGCATCAAGCCATCAATCGGCGTGAGACGTGAACGCTTAGCCGTCAGATCCGGAATCGATCCAAAAAGTCCTTTTGTATAAGGATGGTGGTGTTTTCCCTCGAAAATATCATAAATGCTGCCCCGTTCGACCAATTCACCTGCATACATAATGGCAACGCTGTCACAGATCTCCGCAACAACCCCAAGATCATGAGTGATAAGAAGAATGGACGTTCCCATCTTTTTCTTCAGGTCCTCCATCAATGTCAAAACCTGCGACTGAATTGTCACATCCAAAGCGGTAGTCGGCTCGTCAGCAATCAGAAGCTGAGGCGAACAGGCAAGAGCCATTGCGATTCCAACTCTTTGTTTCATTCCTCCTGAAAATTGATGTGGATACTCATTTCTCCTGGATGAAGGAATTCCAACAAGTTCTAACATTTCGCAAACCCTGTTTTCTATGTCTTCTTTGCTTCTTTTCTCACGGTTATGTAATTCCAGATTCTCAGCAATCTGATCTCCCACGCGCATCACAGGATTCAGACTGCTCATCGGATCCTGAAATATCATGGAGATGCGCTCTCCTCTTACTTGTCTTATTTCTTCCTTATCCTCTTTTAGCAGATCTTTTCCTTCCAGCAACACTTGTCCGCCTTTTATTTTTCCCACACGTGACGGAAGCAAATTCAATATGCTAAGTGCTGTCGTTGTCTTACCTGCACCAGTTTCCCCTACCAGACCGAGCGTTTCACCATGTTCCAGACTCAGGTTTATCCCATTGACTACTTTCATATCCGCTGTTTCTGTTATATAGTGAACTTCCAGATTTTTTATTTCAAGTAATTTTTCTTCCATATCATTCCTCTAATCTTTCAGTTTCGGGTCTAATGCATCCCGAAGGCCATCTCCAAGCAAGTTAAGTGAAAGTGATGAGAGAACAATTGCAAGACCCGGAAAGGCAACAACATTCCATGAGTATCTCATAAACTCTCTTCCCTCTGAGAGCATGGCTCCCCATTCAGGAGTCGGCGGCTGCACACCCAGACCAATGAAACTCAAACTTGCAGCAAGCATAATCATAAATGACACACTCATCGTAGCCTGTACAATAATCGGGCCGAGTGAATTCGGAATAATATGTTTCGCAATAATCCTGAAGTCTCCTGCCCCCTGGCTGCGTGCAGCCTCTACAAAGTCTGAATCAACAATTGTAAGTACAGATGCCCGGACAACTCTGGTAAAATAAGGTGTCATCGTAACACTTACTGCTATGACTAGATTTCTGACACCAGGTCCCAATGCAGCAACGATAGACAGTGAAAACAACATCGGAGGAAGGCACATGATGGTATCAATAATACGCATGATAATGTTATCCAGTTTTCGATAGTATGCTGACAGTGATCCCAAGATACCACCGGCAATACATGATACAATTGTCGTTGAAAAGGCAATAAAAAGCGAGGTACGTGCACCGAATATTACCCGGGCAAAGATATCTCTTCCGAAACCATCTGTTCCAAACAAGTGTTTTGTCGACGGCGGAAGCAGTCTTCTCGAAATATGCTGCTCAATGACATCTTTCTCATAATCGGAAATCTGGTTTGCAAAGACTGCCGCCAGGATAAAAATCATTATAATAATCAGTCCTGCCATAGCGGGCTTATTCTTTTTCAGGCGATGCCATACTTCTCGGAACCCGCTTTGCGGGCGGGACGCCAGATTCTCCAGCTGCTTATTCTTTCTTTTATTCATTTAAGCTCCTCCCTATTTTACCTGTTCATAACGTGCCTTGATACGAGGATCAATAAATGCATATAAGATATCTACCAGTAACAGAACCACACAAAAAATGAGTGCGATAAACATCGTTGCCGCCATTACCTGTGGTACATCCTTTGTGCGAATAGAATTTACGACGAGGCTTCCAAGACCCGGAATCGCAAAGACAGATTCAATCAATATAGTCCCTCCAAGAAGGCCTCCAAATTCGGAACCAATTACTGTTACAATTGGAAGAAGTGCATTTTTCAAGGCATGACGCCATATGACAATCTTCTCGGTGGCACCCTTTGATCTGGCCGTTCGGATATAGTCCTGTCGTATCGTCTCAAGCATTGCAGAGCGTGTCATGCGAAGTACCTCTGCCGCTATGGGCAGAGATAGAGCAATCGCGGGCATAATATAATGAGCAGGAGTTCCGACTCCATTCGACGGCAGCCATCCTAGTTTCAGGGAGAATAATAAAATCATCATAAGTCCCAGCCAAAAGCCAGGCACGGATGCCATCAGCATGGCCGAAACTGTGCAAATCATATCCAGAATAGAATATTGTTTTATTGCCGACAATATCCCAAGCGGAATTCCTATCACCACAACCAGGACAATGCTCACAAGAGAAAGTTTCAGCGTAATGGGAAATCTGGCAAATATCTCTTCAAATACCGGACGGCTCGTGCGGTATGAAGTACCAAAATCTCCCTGCACAGCATCCTTCATATATCGAAAATATCGAACAGCAAAAGGATCATCAAGCCCCATCTCATGGTGCAGTTTATTCACGGATTCTTGAGGAGCACTCTGACCAAGTATCAGTCTGGCCGGATCTCCAGGTGTAAAAGACATAATGGTAAATACGATGAAGCTGACTCCGATCAGAATCGGGATCATCATTGCAATCCGCTTCAGAACATATTTTTTCATCCTTTACTCCTTCCACGACATGTTTTTGTAGATATATTTTTGATTGTGTATTGCTTTTACATTCTTAAGAGCGGGATTATATACAACAGTCGACAAGTTGAAGTACAGGGGGATCACATACGCTTTTTCCATAATAATCTTCTGTACTTCCACATACATCTTGTCTCTTTTATCCGCATCCATTTCAACACGAGCCTGTTCGAGAAGGTTATTGATATCTGGATCATTGATACGACTCACATTAAAGGTTCCATCCTTATGATACATGTCGAAATATGGTGCATCTGTGTTTACATCTTCCATTGGATATCCACCGCGGCTCATGTCGTAATCACCGTCGCCAAACATCTGCCACCAGGTGCCGGTTTCAACGGGCTTCAGCTCAAGTGTTACCCCAACTTCGCTGAACATCGACTGCAGTGCCTGTGCAAGTTTTCCGTTCGCTGTGCTTTCGCCGTAGAAGAAATCGAGTTTCAGATCTTTGGCACCTGCCTCGGCCAGTAATTTTTTCGATTTTTCAACATCATATGCGTAGGTCGTATACTCCGACTTATCGGCATATCCTTCCTGACCCTTTTCCAGTGGAATATCTGTTACGACTCCCTGTCCCTCATTAACCAGCACATTGACAGCTTCCTTATCTATCGCATACGCCAAAGCCTGCCTTACCTTTTCATCGACACGATCACTATTAAAATTGGCAGCGTAGTAACTGTTTCCGACAACCTCATCCGTTTCCAGATCAGGATTCTCCTTAGCCTGATTATAGTCCACGGCACTCACGTTAAAGTTCAGATCGGCCTCACCTTTTTCCAAGGCCACGAATGCAGTGTTGCTGTCCGGTATAATCTTAAATGTCAACTTTTTGATGGATGGTGCTCCGGCAAAGTAGTCTTTATTTGCTTCTAATACAATCTGCTGAGAAACATCCCATTTTACGAACTTATAAGCTCCTGTTCCAATTGGATTCTTAGCAGCTTTATCACCGGCTTCGTTCATGTATTTCTCACTTGTGACATACATGTAAGATATCTCGCCAAGGAAATTAGCATATGGATATTTCAGATTGATTTTTACAGTGTAATCATCAACAGCTTCCGAATCTTGAATCATAAACGATGCAAACTGCATCCATGCCTGCTCTGCAAAGCGCTTGCAGGTGTAGACGACATCCGAAGCCTTCATTTCGTCCCCATTGTGAAATTTCACTCCTTTTTTCAAATGAAAAGTATATGACATTCCATCATCCGAAATATCCCATGATTCCGCCAGAGACGGTTTAATCTCCTTTGTATCGGGATCAACTTCCACCAGCCCGTCAAAGATATTCGCGCAAAAATTGATATCTGCACTTGCCGGAAGCATCTGAGGATCTAGTGTTGTAAAATCATTCGGCAGTATTACAACCAGATCATCACGAGTCTTTGCAGATGTCTGACCGTCCTTTGTCTTGCCGCATCCAGTAAAGAGGCCCATCAGCAGACAGACGCAAAGTGTAAGGGCAATCGTTCTTTTTTTCATAATCTCCATTCCTCCTGGTTATTTAGGTATTTGTGGTTAGTGCTCACGCGATTGCGCATCACATGAGCGGCTGGATATAATCTTCGCTGTAATGTTTTACTTTTTCAAGTACCTGGTCCATCTCTGATTTGTCGTACCAATCTCCTTCTTTTATCACAGCACAATAGCTCTGGGCATTTTTGATGTCTTTTAGAGGATCCCGATCTAGTACGAGTACATCCGCATCCATGCCAACTTTCAGACGTCCTTTCTGCTCGCTAATTCCAATACATCTTGCAGCATTTACAGTTGCGGTGCGCAGGACACGGTAAGGTGACATGCCGAATATCTCGCTCATCAGCACAAGTTCCTCATATACAGAATATCCTCCGGTGACTCCTGGGTTCGGCACATCTGTTCCAAGAAGTATTTTATCGCTGTGAGAGACAAAAAGTCTTGCACGTTCGAGTTCTGCCTCATAATCGAGATTATCATATCTGTGAAGGGATTTCCTCCATGCAGTCACTTTCTCCCAGTCTCTCTTCCAATAGTCATTCATGGAATCGTAATGGTATGTGGTCTTTAGATCACCGTTTTTATGTACATATTCTTCGATTGTACGGCCCACTACTAAGGTTGGACAGAACCACATTCCAGATTCAGCGAGCATGAGAATATCTTCGTCATTTTCCGGAAGGCAGCTGGAATGTTCCAATGTATAATAGCCCAATTCAGCAAGCTCTTTGAATGTCACAGAATAATTTCCATGTCCCATCACTTTAATCCCAAGGTTGTTTGCAACATCCATCAAACACAAGAAAGCATCTCTTGGAATGCTCGGATACGTCTTGACGAATTCATATCCGTCATTGATAGTATCCACCACTGCCTTCTCTGCTTCCTCCGGTGTTCTGACGACCAGAGACCCTTCCCAATAGGTCTCACCGTCGATCAATGGACCTGTAGAATATACTCTTGCACCGAAACGCTTCCCAGACTCAATTTCTCTTCTCCATGTTTGTGTTTCCGGAAATCCCCACATGTTCCGGCAGCTTGTAATACCGCAAGCGAGCAGCATTTCTGTAATCTCACTGCTGTCCATATGTACATGGCTATCTATCAGTCCCGGAATCAGATGCTTGCCCGTACAGTCTTTTACCGGTATCCCGTAAGGCTCTATGTGCGGAGCTATACGTGCTATTTTTCCGTTTGCGACCAGAAGGTCCGTGTTCTGATATTCTGCTGTGTCATCCATGGTGATGATATGTGCATTGTGCAGAATGTAATTCATGATGTTCTCCTCTCTACTAATCTACGTAGTCTTTTAGATACTCTATATAGCCATTAAGAAACTCCAGAACGGTTTTCTTTTTGGCAAGTGAAAAGTTCGCATACTGCGCGTAAACTTTGGCACTTCTTTGTTGGTGAAAGGCATAATGTCCTTCATAGGCCTGATAGCCTGATTCTGTCAGTTTATAATAAACATCTTTGTCATTTCCCTCGCGATGATAAGAACAAATAAGTCCATTTTTCTCTAATTCTCTCACCTTTCGGGAAACGGTACTCTTATTCTGTCTGCGCAGCAGTGCAAGTTCAGACAGATTACAAGTGGGATAGTCTCCGATCGTCTCAATCATATGAATATCATTCATATGGAGCAAGGTACCTGTTCCGTAGTCACGTAGTTGTTTGTTCATCCGTGTCTCATATTCAAACATCGTCTCCATTGCTTCATCGAGTGCCTTAACAAAAGGATCCTTTGTCTCTTCCACCTCTGTTTTTCGTTTCTCGGGCATTGTACTTGTTGTATCTGGATTAATTTTTGTTTTATCTGAAACCATTTTTATTTTCCTTTATTTATAATTTTATTTTTATTATAATTTTTTCATAAATATACTGTTTTTTATTATAATCTTTTGGATTTAATATGTCAATACGAAAATATTTTCTTATTTTCTCGATCAGAGTTCTAGAATTATTATAGCTATAAAATAATCGTCTTTCACTTTTGTTGTTTCATGCAACAATATATCATATCAGTCCAACACATCTTCGCAATCTGCGCTTTTACTGTCAGCGTATATTAAAAGGCTCAAAAATGCAAAATCAAGCATTTTTGAGCCTTTGTTTTTATTGTAAAATGCAGTTATATTTTTACTTATGTTCTCTTTCCAAAGTGCCCGCTGATCAAGGTATGAAAACCTGGTTCCACGCTTCCCAGAATAGTCGGTATGGCACTATTAGGATAGATCAGATTTGTATTTGGATCCGGGAATACAACCTCACAGTGATCATATCCCTCGATATTTAACGACCAGACAGTTCCATTTTCCCCGGTAAGTTTTGCTTCGGTTTTGGACTCTTGGCATGAATAATCTTTTTTATGTCCGTTGTAAGTTCGGACCGCGTATCCACCATCTGCCAACTGCAGAGCACGGTCTGTCTGGATCAGATGGATCCGGATATGACCATGAGTGATTGGGACTATGTATGACAAAATTTCTACCCCATCCACAGGCTTCCACTGATGCCATACATACGCATTGGTGATACCACTGCTCACACACCTCTCTTTCTCAAAGTAATGTTCATCCCCCTGACAGGCGACAGCTAAAGTATTGTCGTATGCCCCTGCCTCCAGATATCTTGCATCCTTACGCACACTAAACCCAAAGAAAGAACTGTACACGAATTTGCTGTATTTTTCTGCCGCATGCGCCTGTCTGGTCAACTGATCCGTCGGATAAAGTTGGGCATTTCCATCCGGTTCTGCCATAAGCAGCATTTTCGCTTTTGGGACTGGATGCACACCAACTTTTTTCACGGGATTCTCCGGTCTGGCCCGCCAGAAGGGATGTGCATCCGAAACAGCCAAAATCAGAAACGTTTTAAACGCCCAGTAGGGTGAACCGGGACCATTATAGCTCTCGGACATATACAAATTCTCATACCCGTAACCAATACTCAAAATTCCGTCTGGTCTTGTGATTGCCTGTCTCTCCCAATATTCCAGATTTTTCATCAAGACATATTTCATATTGGCCCATGGAATGGCCTCGACATCTGCATAGACACAGGCACTCCAGAACGCAGACTGTGCGAAACGGTACGTAAGGCTTCTCCCAAACGGAATCGCCGCCCCGTCATCATCAAACCAGTATACAAAGTCCTGTGCAAAAAGTTTCACTCGCCTGATATAACAGGCGCAACGTTTCGGATCTTTTTCTTTCATCAGTTTAACATACATAAGACTATAAAAGTGAAATGCCCACGCAATATAATAATCCATCTGATGTTCATTTCCGTCCATGTACCATCCATTTCCCAGATACATCGTATCCAGTTCATCCATAGCCTCATCCGTAGCAGCCTGATCAAAGGGCAGTGATAAGCTTGAGAATGCAGCATTTACTAGAACGCGAAAGAAGAGCCAGTTGTTATCGTGTACTTTTGCCTTGTTGATTTGATTCAGCCAGCTCCAGATATGTTCCTGCTCAGTCTCAGACAACGTATCCCAAAACATTTCCCGCGTCAGAACCAACGTGACCGCCAGAGAAGGCATTTCCACCAGTAGCTGATCATAATCTGAAACAGTTCCCCAATATCCGCAAGACTTGGGATTGCACCCAGATAAGATGCCCTTCCTGTAAAAGGAAAAGTCGAATTCCCGATCACAAGATGCGGCAGGTCCCGCAGCCCACAGTTGTCTCAGAAAGCCTTCTGCCTCAATCTGTCTTCTGTCATAATGTGTACCCGAATTTCCGAGATTTAAACCACTGATATGAATGCCGTTCCTCTTCACCGGCTCCATAAGACTTTTGGCGAATCTGTAAATGTCACTTTTGTCATCATTTTTCTCCATCTGTCTTCATCTCCTCTTCACCAGATTGTAAGTACATCACCCTTCAATCGAAGCAGGGCCTCAATGAAGAAATAATCCCCGTAGATCATGGACACATGTGTTTCTTCACTGTTGTGATAAGAATGACTACTGTACCCGATAATGCCATCTGTATCAGGATTCCAGTCAGCATAAGCATGTTCGATGGCTCTCAACATCTTTACTGCAGAATCACGATACAAGTTTTTTTCGCACGAATCGACGTGATCGGCAATTTCCATCAGTCCACATGCCGCACAGGTCCCCGCGCTCATATCCCATTTTTTGGGATATGCCGGGGCACGAAAATCGACAAGGGGAAGAAAGTCCGTCCGGGAAACACAGGCAATAAAATAATTTGCGATATTTTTTGCAGCCATCAAATATTCGGACTTCTGGGTATGACGATAAGCGAGGGCGAATCCATAGATCGCCCAGGCCTGCCCGCGGCTCCAAGATGAATCCGCGGAATATCCCTGACCCGCAAGCAGCTTCTGAAATTCCCCGGTATTCGGATCGAAACAGGCGATATGTCCCACAGAACCATCCTTTCTCACGAGATATTCCAGGACACTGTCTGCATGAGCATTTGCAATCTGAGAGAATCTGGGGTCTTTGACTGTCTCGGATGCCCAGTACAGAATCGGAATGTTCATCATACTGTCTATGATCACCCAGCCGGAATTATCCCGATTCCACGATCGCAGAAACTCGCCCCGAAGATTAAAACGGCCAGCCAGAAGAGCCGCCGCATGCAGAGCTCTGACCTTCGAACGCTCATCTTTCGTGGTCTTATAGTCTGCCACCGAAGTAAGCATCCACATAAAGCCGACATCATGATGAAGTCCCTGAAAATCCGCGAATGCCTTATCCAGCATTTCTTCGATGGACACGGCATCCTCCCTAAAGGAATCATCCCCAGTCAGATAGTAGAACTGCCAGAGTTCCCCGGCATAGAATCCATTCGTCCACCAAAAAATCTTATCTTTTGCCATATCATCGTAGACGCCATCCACCGCTATATAGGGGATCTTCCCCCGGTTTCTCTCCATCATCGCTCTCATCTTTTTTTCTGCTTTCGGCAGTATCTCATCTACCCACTCTTCTGTCTGCACTTGGTTCCTCCAAATCAATAGTTATATTTTACAGTTAATTCCGGATAAGCTGACTGAACCTGTGTTCCAAGTCCCTTAATTGCATCGTCCAGTGACATACTTCCATTTGCATAGTTGATAACTGCATCATTCATAAAGCTCTCGATATCACCGTCATACTTCGTCACGACATCGGTCGGAAGTTTCTCCTGTATTGCAGCCTGTTTCTGATACTCTTCGAAAACTTTCTGATTTCCCAGAAGCGGCTCCTCGTATCCGGAATCCACCAGAATTTTGTTTGCCTCTTTGGTCGATGCGAATCCATCTTTTCCTTTTTGAACATCAACAAGCTTCTGCGTGTCAACACTGATCCCCTTGACCAGATCCCATGCATTATTCTTGTGAGAGGTTGTCTTGGTGATAAAAAAGTATGTTCCACCTCGATTATAAGCGTATGGAGGAGTAGTCATACCCCATTTTCCGGCTCCCTCTTTTCCATCAACCTGTGGTTTGAATTTCGATGAATATCCCCAGGAAGGCAGGAAATCCACAAAAAATGCATCTGTGTTCCACCCCGAAAAATAAGCATCGTCTTCTTTCTCTGTCAGGAACATCTTGTCATCATAGATCTGTTTATTGATCTCGAAGATGTTGGCCATATCCTTTGTGACTGTGAATACATCATCCTTGACATACGGTTTTTCACGTCTGTTTGACAGCATTTTATTTAGGTTCTGTGTAGTTCCGAACATCTTGACCTTTCCGGAATAAGCATCATTGATCTTTTCATATAAGTCGGGCCATTGATCAACATCACTCAGGGCTTTCCCCACTTCGTCCGGATCATCCGTGCCAAGAATATTCTTTGCAATTTCGCGGTTATAGTACATCATTCCCACCGGATACTCCGCAGTCACTGCCTGGAGATCCCCCTTATCATCGGAGCCGAGCGCAACCAAGTCTTTGTAGGTATTGTCAATGTAGTTTTTGGCATCATCCGGAAATTCTTCTGACAGATCCAGATTGACACCGCGTTCCACCCAGTCCTTTACATAGTCTTTCGTGATTGCATATACATCTGGGGCCGTCTTGGGATCTGTGATCTGCTGTTTTAATTTTGTCTGTAAATCAGCAAATGGAATCACGACAACGTCGACATCAACTCCGTTTGCAGCACCCCATGCCTCGGCATCTTCTTTGATCGAATTCCCTTGTGTCCAGATCACAAGCGGTCCATCCCCATCCTTTTCTGCCTTTGCATCATCACTTTTTGCACTAGTGCTGCTATTTTTTGTCCCACTTTTGCTCTTTGCAGTATTCGATGCACTGCTGTCAGCATTTTTACCGCACCCCAGCATCGTTACTGCCATGGCTACCGCCATACCTCCTGTAAACATCCTCTTTAAGCTGGACTTCTTCATTCTCTACTTCCTCCTTCTACATTTTTTATATAAAGGATCTTTGTCCCTTCATATACGAAAGTCTCGACTTTTCCCATACCTACTCCTTTTCTCCTCCTGCACCAATACCATCGATGATATAACGTGAGAAAAGGAAGAATACAATCATAACCGGAACGATAGAAATGGCTATGCACAGGTACATGGCCCCGACGCTCGGATCCTGTGTATCGGCATTGAATATCCGGATTACTAAAGGCAATGTGAATTTTTTTGTATCTGAGAGCAATATCAACGGCACCAGATAGTTATTCCAGCTTGTCACAAAGCTGTTGATCCCCATGGTGAATATGGCCGGAGCCAGTATCGGAAGTGCCATCTTGTTAAAAATTTTGAACTCACCGGCCCCGTCAATCCTAGCCGACTCTATAATACTGCGCGACAATGCAGTTTCAGCATATTGTTTGATAAAGAAGACGGTGGTCGCACTGGCTATAGAGGGCAGAATCAGCGGTATAAAGGAATTCAGCAGATTCATCCCCTTCATGAACTTGAAAAATCCGATCACGCTCAGCTGAGGCGGAATCATCATAATCACTAAAATTGCAGTAAATGCAGTATTTTTCAGCTTAAAGTCATAAGCTGTAAGCCCGTATGCCGTCATTGCCGAAAAGTAGCATGTGAGAGCAGTGGAAGAAAGAGCCACCACCAGGCTGTTCCGAAAAGCCTTCAGTACATCAACGCGCGACTGCATTTCGCCAAAATTGTCTGCAATACTCTTTCCCGGAATGAGTGAGAACCCGGAAAGAATATCACCAGTACTTCTCGTTGCATTGATAATCATGACATAGAACGGGAAGAAGCTGATGATCGCCAGCGCAATCAGGAAGATGTACATCACAGTTTTCTTAACTGGTTTGATTCTCATGAGCTTTCTCTCCCTTCTTTTAATCTTCCCATCACGGAAAATGAAGCAAATATCGCGATGAAGAAGAACAGATAATAGGCAATTGCCGCCGAATATCCAAAATTATTATATTTAAATGCTGTGTTATAAAGATACATCACAACTGTCATCAGTTTTCCCTGTGGCGCTCCCAGACCTCCAGTCAGGATCTGCTGAACATCAAAGCTTTGCAGGCCTCCAACGAGCGAGTTCAAAAAGACAAATGCCGTTACAGGACGAAGCAGCGGAAATGTGATCTTCCAGAAAAGATTCCATCCATTGGCCCCATCCACTTTGGCCGCTTCGTAGAGGCTGGGAGAAATCGCCGTCATCCCTGCCATAACCATGATCATGGTATTTCCATAGAACATCCACCAGTGAATCAGCCCGATCGACCCCTGTGCAAATGGTACACTCGACAGAAAGTTGACAGGTTCCCCCACAATATTCAAGCTTGTCAGCAGCTGATTCACAATTCCGGACGGATAGCTTAAAAACTGATTAAACAGAGCCGATATGGAAACTGCGGTCACCAGTCTTGGCAGATAATAGATCGCCCGGAAGATTCCCTTTCCTCTGACTTTGTTATATGTAAAGACAGCTGCCAGCAAAAATGCGAAGATAAACTGCGGCACAGCACCGATTACCCACATGATAACCGTATTTTTCAGGGCTTCATAAAACAGCGGATCCGTAAATACTTTCGTATAATTTTTCATCCCAATAAAAACAGGATTATTAAATCCATCGTATGATGTGAAACTAAGATACAGCGTATACAAAATCGGATACAGACCAAATATTAAAAACGCAATAAAAAATGGCGCTAAAAAGAACAGTCCATACCGATTCTTATCAATTCTGCCTTTCTTACCCCTTTTCACTGATATTTCTTTTTGCATTCCCGGGGGATGCCCCTTGCTTACCTGAGCGGATTTTCCCATAATCCATAACTCCTCTCTGAGTCTTTGTTAATCGTTTATATACTTTTTATAAGCTGATAATACTACATATCAAGATGATATTCAATATATTTTTCAAAAATATTTAAACGTTTAACACATTGCACAAAAAACAACCTCTCTATTTACCCAACTTTAAATCTGTGGTAAAATTAAGCAAGGCAAGGGTTCTCGATATACGTAAAAGGCTTTTGCAGAATAGCGAACAAGGGAGGGACAGGCAGATGGCAGATGTGACTTTAAAACAGATTGCTGAGATAGCCGGTGTATCGGCAGCCACTGTGTCATATGTATTAAGCGGGAAAAGGAAGGTGAGCAAAGCCACAGAACTTCGGGTGCTGAGCGTGGCAAAGCAATTGAACTACTCTCCTAATTTATTTGCACAGCAGTTAAAAAGGGGCGAGTCTTTCTTAATTTTTGCACTGCTGAATACTTATTCCAGCTCTTTTAACGGTGAAGCACTGCAAAAAATAGAACATTCCTTTGAAGAAAAGGGATATCGGCTCCTTGCAATGACCGGAGGACTGGATGACATCATCCGGACGAATATATTCGATGGCGGAATTATATTGAACTATCATACGACGAAACAGGAAATACAGACTTTGGAGGAGTCAACCGGAAAACCACTGATCCTCCTCTCCAACCAGTCAAATCAAAAAAACACAGCATCTGTGATCATGGATAATTTCGGCGGGATGAAACTGGTTCTTGCGGAATTCGCGAAATCAGAACATCAGAATATCTGTTTTATACAAGGACCAGAGGGATCTTATAACAATACCAGCCGAGCAGAAAGTGCAAGATATTTCTATAAGGAATTATTTCAGAGAGATGATTTCGATATCCGTCTCTACCGTGGAAATTTCGTATCAGATGAAAGCTATAAATTGGCGTTTCATTTACTGAAAAACAAACTGTATAATGCCTTCGTCTGTTTCAATGATTCTACAGCTCTCGGAGTCTACAAGGCCGCCTATGAACTCGGAATTCAAGTAGGAAAAGACATCAGTGTAGCGGGCTTTGATAATACCTCATACTCGGAATTCGTTTCACCTGCTCTTACAACTGTGGATGTGGACAAAGATCTCTGGGCCAAAGAAGTAGTTAAAAATTACCTCGCTTTAAAAGATAGATCCATCGAAACCAATGAAGTGAAGATACCCGCCTCACTGATCAAGAGAGGCTCAATCAAATACAAGAGTATATGAATCAAAATCACCGGACCGCTTAAGCGCAGTCCGGTGAATATTTATTTATATTCAAAATATTTAAAGTCTGCATAGCAGCCTTGTTTTTTATCCATATCATGGACCCCTATTCCTATGAAATTACCGGTAAATCCTCCCGCAAGAAACATTAAGTCAAATTCCGGCCCGAACTGTTTTATGCTGTCCTCTTTCCAGTAGAACGTGCCTCTTTCATGGTCAACATGGGCTTTTAATAAGATTTCGCCCCCATGAACAGATGCCATTTCAGGAAGTAATGTATTTACTCCTTCCTGGCATTTCATCAGACGTAACACTTTGCCTTTTTCTTCATCCTGCGAGATATAACAATAAATATAATTCAACTCATTTAAGTATAAGAGCAGTCCGGCCATCTGATTATATGTTTTAGGTTCAAATTCAAGCACCGTTTCGGCTTCGAAACAAAAGTCTTTTTGACGAATAGCCAGCATATGCTGATCAAAATTCGACTGTGGTGATTCTCCGGAAATCAAGCGCAGATAACCTGGTCGGCTACTTAGGCTGCACCAACTTTCACTTGGCATTAATCGTCGGGCATTCCATTCTTTTGCTAAGGAATTTGTAAAATCATCTCGAAAATATGTATTGATCTCTTGTGTCACAGGTTCTTTGGTTTCGATCAAGGTAAATTCCTCTGGTGATGTTGTTCCATTGGCTAATCGTAACCAGCCATCTTCTGTCCACGCTACTTCCTGGATCGCCGTCTCGCGTCCCAAAATAGCTGCTTTTCCCTGCAGCGGACGAGTGGTCAGATAGGCCATGTACCATTTGCCATTGATTCCCTCCACCAGGCTGCCATGTCCTGTATTCTTTAACGGTGAATCCGGCTTATCACTTGCCGTTAACATAGGATATTTCGGATCTAACTCATAAGGTCCGGTAATCTTTGTGGACCGGCAAATTGTAACTGAATGGCCCGATCCAGTGCCTCCTTCTGCAGTGATCAGATAATAATACTCACCGTGACGATATAAATGAGGGGCTTCTGTCTTAGCTAACTTTGTGCCGTCAAAGATCTTATAAACCGGCCCGATCATCTTCTGTGCATCTGCATCATATTCTTGCATAACGATTCCAGCGGATTTATTACTGGTGGTCATACGATAATCCCATATTTCATTTAAAAACCATTTACGTCCGTCTTCATCATGGAAAAGAGACGGATCAAAACCACTAGAGGTCATATAAATCGGTTCACTCCAGGGACCATCGACCGCAGGAGCCGTAATTAGATAATTATGACAATCTTTGAAGGGACGTGTCGTATTCTTGACATCTGTATAAGTACAGTAAAACTGGTTATCATGATAACTTAACTGTGGTGCCCAGATACTGCAGTCCTTAGGATTTCCCTGCAAATTAACCTGGTTTGTCAAAATATCGGTATGGTGTTCCCAATTCACTAAATTCTCTGAGGTATATATACGGATACCTGGCAGCCATTCAAAAGAGGAGACCGCAAGATAATAAGTATCACCAACCTTCAAAATGTTGGGATCCGGATTAAATCCCGGTAGTATTGGATTTTTGATTTTAGCTTGTGCCATTTGAATTCCTTTCTCTCTTGTTATCTTTTCGAATTATTGAATAATCATAGAGCTAGCGCACCAGATACAAAAAATGCCAATATGTATTTCGGTTTGGGGATAAATACTGTCCCAAGCACGGCCAATGCTATCATCTTACAATGCATCTGCTTTTGCTCCAAATTCTGTGATTAATATTTCCATTATATCATATTATCTAATTAGTCAGCAACCACCAGGTCTCTAAAGCTTTTTTTAGCATCCAGGCTTACCAGCTAAATCTTCAATGTAGGAATTTTCAAGTAAACAAATATCTTAGAATATTGTTAACAATAAGAAAGACTGGAACTGCCTTACTAATTCATCATTACTCATCTTCTGTTCACTATCATTACTGTAATAGTGATCATTGTACGAGTAATAATAACCGGATTCTCTTCCTTTCCTTTTGACATTAAATCTGGATAGTATGATACCAAATATCTTTACGTCAACATCCTCAAGTTTTTCCTTTGCCAGCTGCAGCATTTCAAGAGGCGCATAAGCAGATCTGACTACTAGAAATGCGCCGTCAACCATTTCACCAACAATTGCTGCATCTGTGACAACAGAAACAGGTGGTGTATCTATGATTACATAATCGTAAGCCTCTTTTAACGCATTGATAAGCCGCTGCATTCTCGCAGTTGATAACAATTCTGTCGGATTAGGCGGAATCGTACCAACTGGCATGATATCTATCATCAGGTCCTTATGATGGTAAAGTGCCTCTTGTAGGGGACAGTCCCCCGTTAATACATCTGTAATTCCATGGCCTTTTATATCGACATCTAGTAGGCAGTGGATCATTGGCTTTCGGAAATCGCAGTCAAGAAGCACTACTTTTTTTCTCTCCTCTGCCAAAGTAATCGCAAGATTCGCTGCAACATTACTTTTACTTTCCATTTGCATTGCACTTGTGACTACAAAACTATTTACATTTTCATTAGCAGCGATAAATTTGATGTTTGTCCTCAAAGAATTATAGGCTTCTCTATAACTAAATGGGATATCTTTTTGCGTAACCAAAGTGAGTTCTCTGGCTATTCTTGTATTCTTTTTTTCTTTCGATTTTTTCATTTCCTTTTCTCTCCACCTCCGGAATCACACCTAAAACAGGCAAATCAAAATACTTCTGAATATCTTTATCATCTACAAGTCTCTTAGCCTTAAACAATGTACAAATGGTAATTGCAATCATTACAACCAGCATACCCGATGCCGCACCCATCAGGGTTACTTTTTTGACATCAGGTGAAACTGGAGCATTACTTGTTATAACATCACTGGTAACTTTGCAGGATCCGGCCTGAACGGTTTCTACGATCACGCCCGGAGCAACGGATGCAATCTCATTTACTATATCTCCCGACAGCTTTCTATTAGAATTGCGCACTGCGACACGCATAATCTGCGTATTATCTACCACAGTTACAGATACGCTTTTCTGTAATTCATCGTAAGACATGTCCAGATTCAAAGTTCTAATCACCTGATTTAGCACTGTGTTGCTTTTCAGAATCACGGCATATGTAGACACAAGATTTTGTGCACAGGTTATATTGTCATTCGTCACATCTGCAGAATTATCCTTCCTGGTGTTTACAATCATTGTAATTGAGGACTCATACTGCTGGTCCATAAAAAATTTGGAGCAAAAAAATCCAGCCCCTCCTGTTAGAAGCATAGCCAGGAGCAAAACCCAGAAATATTTTTTTACTTGTTGTACGATCTCAAGTAAATCAATTGTATCTGTAAGGTCATACTGTTCATCGTAATTTATCATATCTACCTCTCCTTGTACGGATATCTGCAGAGCATGGTGCTTTTCCATAATTCCGTCATCTATCTAAGATATGGCAAAAAAAGTCTCGTATATATTGTCCATATCCCCTCTCATAAAGTTATAATATCTAACACTATATTACAAAATACGACTCATTTAGTCGTATAAGCACATTCAGTATACCGCCTTTATTATTTATTGGCAACAAGTATTTTTCCTCTCTGCAAATAAAGCAATCACCTTTGTAATTTGCCATATTTGCACAACAAAAAAAACGCCATCATCACTCTCCTGGAAAGTTCTGATGACGTTGTTCTGTTTTCGAAAAATCAAAACAGATATGCCCTATCTCGCCCAACAAAAAACGACTTAAGTCACATCTGTTCTATTTTAAAATCTGTCTTCAGCCCTCACTGTAACTTCAAGAGGCCTTTGTTTTGTGAGAAAAATACTTCTTTCATCTGGCTGACTGCCTCCTGCATATATTATGGTATCAGTTTCTTCCCACTCTCGTCTTCCTTCTTCACTTACGATTTGAAAACATTCTGTTTTAACATTTAAAGAAACGGCTTTTGTCTCTCCTTGTCTTAACGCTATTCTTTGAAACTGTACCAGACTGTGATTTAAAACTGCCAAAGGGCTTCCCATCAGCTTTACATATATCTGTACAATTTCATCACAGTCATACCCGGAGATATTCGTAACATTTACCTTCACACATATGGTTTCTCTTTCATCCCACTTCCCCTTTTCCACCTGTAAATCTTTGTATACAAACTTCCCATAACTCAAGCCATACCCAAATGGGTAAAGTGCCTCATGTTCCATAAATCTATATGTTCTGTTTTTCATACTATAAACTTCAAAATCCGGAAGTTCCTCAGCAGAATGGTAAAAAGTGACCGGCAGCTTCCCCGAAGGAACCACATTGCCAAATAATATATTTGCCGCTGCAATTCCACCCATCTGACCCGGATACCATGTCTGTAAAATAGCGTTTCCATATTCTTCAGCATATGTCAAATTCATGGCACTTCCCGTACTTATGATAAATATAACCGGTTTTCCGATTCCGCAGACTGCCTCCATAAGATCTTTTTGTGCCTTTGGAAATTCCAAATCCTTCTTATCTGCACCTGCATAGCTGTTATTCGCATCCCCTTCCTCTCCTTCCAGTCTTGTATCAAGACCGAGACATAAGAATACTACATCACTTCTCTCTGCCATAGAGACTGCCTCAGAAATACGATCATTTGTTTCCGCCAGTGCTTCCACATTCTCTCTGTATAAATGACTTCCTTCGGAATAATAAATCCGAACCTTTTCTCCGACTTCTCTGCGAATTCCTTCTAAAATAGTATACTGTTCTGTCGCAGTTCCATTATAATTTCCTTTCAGTATCTCTCTGCTGTCAGCATTGGGTCCTATTACTGCAACAGATTTAAGCTTCTCTTTCTTTAAAGGTAATATTCCATCATTTTTCAAAAGAACCATCGATTCCTCTGCTGCCTTCAGTGCTGCCTTATGATGCACGGGTGTATCATTTTCTTCATATGATATCTCATCATACTCTGTTTTCGAATCAAACATCCCCAAACGCATTCTTGTCATCATTACGTGACACACTGCCTGATCAATATCCTCTTCTTTCAAAAGCCCTTTTTCATACGCCTGTAGGATATATAGATAGATAGCACCACAATTTAAATCACATCCACTTTTTAATGCTAAGGCCGCAGATTCTATCGGATTATCTGTCACCCTATGGTGCATGTGAAAATCTTTTATCGCGCCACAGTCAGATACATAGTATCCCCGAAACCCCCATGTATTCCTGAGTAATCCCTGGATCAGCTGATAACTCCCGCATACAGGCTCTCCGTTTAGCCGATTATATCCTCCCATGACTCCTTCTGCTTTGCCTTCCTTAACACAGGCCTCGAATGCCGGGAAATAAGTCTCCGTCAAATCCTTCCTGCTCACTACACTGTCAAAAGAATGTCTGCCCTTTTCAGGACCGGAATGGGCCGCAAAATGTTTTACACACGCCGCCGATTTCAGTCTTTTTTTATCTCCTTGCAAGCCCTTAATATAGGATACTCCTAGTCTGGATGTAAGATAAGGGTCTTCCCCATAAGTTTCATGTCCTCTTCCCCATCGAGGGTCTCTGAATATGTTAATATTCGGGGACCAGAATGTCAGTCCCTTATATAATCCTCTGTCATTTTTTCTTGTCTGCTCGTTATACTTTGCTCTTCCCTCTGTGGCAACTATATCTCCAATAGTCTCCAGAAAATCGCTATCAAAGGATGCTGCAAGTCCTATCGGCTGAGGAAATACTGTAGCTGCCCCTGCCCTGGCAACTCCATGCAGGGCTTCATTCCACCAATTATAAAAAGGAATACCCAGACGTTTCACAGAAGAAGAATTGTGTCTTAACTGCGACGCCTTCTCTTCAAGTGTCATCTGATCTATAAGATCATCTACTCGTTCTTCATCACTAAGTGATTCATCGAAATATCGCCTATATTTTAGATCCTTTATCATGCTTACCACCCCTCTGCCTGATGCATAGGCTATGCCAGTTATTCCTCTGTCAATTCAAAAATAGCTTCCGTCTCTACAGGAATATTCCCCGGGAGAACATTGATCCCAATCGCTGACCGACTCGGCGCTTTTTCGATTCCAAACAAATCCACTAAAAGTTGTGAACCGCCGTTTGCCACAAACGGCTGCTCATAGAAGCTATTATCACTTGCCACAAAAGTCAGAATTTTTACGGGTTGTTTTACCTTGTTTAAATCTCCTATCTCAGACTCTAAAACCGAGAGTACATTCAACATTGAATTTCTGGAAATCTCCAATCCTTCTTCCTTTGTAAAATCTTTCCCCAAAACGCCTGTTACCGGTTTATCAATTACAGGTCCACATCCCGAAATATAAACCAGGTTTTTATCAAAACGTTTTGCCGGACTATAGATTCCCCCTTTTGCCGGCGCTTCCGGAAGTTTAATACCCAATTCTTTCATCTTTTCATAAATGTTACTCATTATTTATATCTCCTTGTGATTTAATAAATTTGCAGAATACCCCTTTTGTCTCTTACCATCTTGTAGTGCAATCTGACCGTCAACAAACACATAGGACAACCCCGTGCTTACTTTTTTCGAGTCTTCATAAGTCGCATGATCTACGAATTGTTCCGGCGAAAAGACATTTAGATCGGCAAAGTATCCTTCTTTTAGTAATCCTCTGTTTTTCAGATTCAGCCTTTTGGCGGGCATGTATGTCATCTTCTCTATCGCCTGTTCCATTGTAAAAATCTTTCTTTTGACGACATAGTCCTGAAGAAAGTGAGGAAATGTCCCATATAACCTTGGATGAGGACAATCACTGACTCCATATAAGGCGTCAGAAATCAACATTGAATATGGCAGTTTTGCAACTGTATCAACATCTTCCTGTGACATGCTCAGCAGAATAATTCCCACTTTTCCATTCTCATTTGCGAGAAGATCCGCCATCAAATATGCCGGGTCCTTATATCCTGCTTTTTCTGATGCTTCCTTGAAGTTCAATCCTACGAATCTTTGGTTTTCTTTCGTCAACACAGAGCTTATCAGAATCCTGTCCCAGCCTATTGCCGTCACCATATTATCCCAGCCCTGATGCTCCTGATACAAGGATGCTGACAATGCCTGCTTTCCACCGGCCGTTCCTATTTTAGAGAATGTAAGATTCATATCTTCTTCCATCAGGTCCGGAGGTATCAGACTGATCAAGGTCGTGGACCCGCCGCAATACGGATAAAAATCAACAGTTATATCCGATCCTGCATCCTGAGCTTTTTCAATAATATCAATCGCCTGATAAATATTTTTATTCCAGTTCTTTATTCCCGTTGCCTTGAAATGACTGATATTCAAGGCTATATCTGCCATTTTACAGATTTCAATAATTTCCTTCACTGATGGAAGCAGATTATCTCCTTCCCCTCTGATGTGGCAGAAAAGGGGACGTCCATATGGCGCTGCCGCTTGTAGAAGTTCTGCCATCTCTTCGGCAGACGAATAGCATTCTGGCTGATACATAATTCCAGACGATATACCGATGCATCCTGCATCCATTGCATTCTTTATATATTCTCTGGCTGCTGACATTTCCATATCAGAAAAAGGCTTTTTCCCATAACCCTTGACAGCTGCTTTCACAGCTCCAATACCCTGATAACATCCTACATGCAGCGGCATATCTTTTTCTTTCAGCATCCCCATATAGGTTCCGTAATTTTCCACCCACATGTCAGGAGGTGCAACTCCAAGACAAGGCTCAACAAAATTACAAACTTCCTCTTTATAACTCTTCGTACAGGGGAAAATCCCCAAACCGCAATTACCGCCTACCACACTTGTCAGGCCCTGAGAAAGTTCCAGCGTTCCAAAATCTTCATCATAAAGTGCAGCCAGGTCACAGTGTCTGTGAGTATCAATAAACCCTGGTGATACTATTTTACCTCCTGCATCAATATGTACTGCATCAAGTTCATGACTGAATCCTTTCGAATATTTCGACCTGTCTATGATTTTTTCAATAATTTTTCCATCAATCATGATGTCACCCAGATAGGATTCGCTTCCTGAGCCGTCACATATTTTGGCATTGTGAATGATATATCTCATATTCCTTTACCTCCAGGCATTACGCCTATACTAACATCCCCCTGGCTTTTACAACTTCCTTTTGCAGACAATCCCCATAGTCTATATATACCGAATTTTGCATGTTTATGGCAGTGCAGACATGGATGGGTACCAATACAATCGTATCTCCGACTTTTAAACCAGTCTCGCCCTTTTTGCTTGTAATAATACCATGTTCCTCATTCATTCTGCGCAGCTGAAGGTCGTCGTTTCCCTCTATCAGTGCATATCCCGGATAGTAATATGGCTCAGTGTCCAACATGATATCCATGGGAAATGTTTTTGTTCCTCCATCAATAACAGCATATTCTTTGCACGGCGTACTGACCACAGTAGCATAATATCTCACTGCAATTTCATCAAAAGAAGCCGCTCCTTCTTTACAAAGCATAAAGTCTTTAAAAATATAAGTTCCCGGCCGTATCTCTGTTACTTTTCCAGTTTTCGCCACCTCCTCTCCTGTCGGAGTGGAACCAGCGCTAATTTCTTTAATATTTATCCCTGCTGCCAATATGTTTTTGGTTAGCAATTCCATCAACTCGCCTTCCTCTTTACCTGCAATCACCTTATCCTGTGTCGGTTTATCTTTATAGACTAAACTCTTAAACGTATAGATTCCCGTCAATTCCAGATTTGAAAGCTTTGCAATTTCTTTTGCAAGTTCGACTGCCCGTTCTCTCACAACTCCCGTTCTTTTGGCTCCAGTATCCACCTCCATGCGCACTTCCAGTCGAACCCTTGCATTTTTTGCCGCTTCATTTAAGGGAATTGCACACTCCATACTATCCACCGCCAAGATTAATCTTTTAACTTTTTTCAGCAGTGAAATTGCCCTTTTGATTTTAACCTTTCCAATCAACGGGTAGGCAATAAATATATCATCGATTCCACCCTCTGCCATAACTTCAGCTTCGGAGACTTTGGCACATGTAATTCCATCGGCTCCTGCTGCGATCTGCATCCTGGCAAACAGCGGCATTTTGTGCGTTTTAATATGTGGTCTTAATTTGCATCCGTAAAGTGAAGCTGTTTCCTGCATTTTGCGAATATTCTCTTTTGTTTTTCCCATGTCGATCACAATACATGGGGTTTCCAATTCATTCAGCCATTCTTTTTTCATCGCATTCACCTTAATAGCTATCTGCTACACTCTTAATTTTCAGTTGCTTCTTGATACCATCTGCAGTTATATCATCAGGCAGTTCTTCCTTCATTACCTCAATCACGACTCCATCTTTAGCTGTGATATCAAAATAATTATCCGTGAACACACAGTCTGTCTGTTCCAGGTATACTTCCACATAATTAGCAAATGTATCCGCTTTCACTGATATGATAAATCTGTCTTTTCTTTCCCAAACCTCTGCCTGATAGGTTGGTACCTGATACTTAAAATATTTCGGTTTCACAAACATGGTCGTTCCTGTACTCACATACCTGTTGCCTTCCTTTAGCCTGTATCTGGCAAACACATGCCGCTTCATTTCCTCATCCTTGATCCATCTGGAGAAATCAACCATCTTAACCGACTGCATATCGAATGCATTTGAAGTGGTCTCTATTTTTTCTTCATGCAAAATTGAAAAATCCGCATTTAAAAGAGCAATTTCTAACGTTGCATCTCTGGGTTGAAAGGATTCATTGAGAATATAATATGTAATTTTCGTACTTAGTTCTTCTTCCTCACACGCACTGGCCATATATCGGGCGTAGAATCGCCTGGCTCCATAGTGAAGAGCCTTCCATCTTCCATAGTAGTCTATGCTCGACCAGGAGGCCACCGGCCAGCAATCATTTAACTGCCAGTAGATAGAGCCCATGCATCTTCCCCAGTTTCTTCTCCAATGTTCAACACCATATTGAATTGCCTTCAGCTGTAATATTTGAGAGATATAAGCTATATTTTCCAAATCTTTCGGATATTTATAATATTCGGATATATAAGAAAAAATCTTTGTATTGGCCTTCCCATTCTTCTGATGAGATTCCATCACCTCACTGAAAATATTTCTATCTTCTTCAAGAGTAAAGCTCTCAATTGTCTTTTTATGAGGGAAAGATTGGAATCCAAATTCAGAACAAAAGCGGAAGTAAGCATTCCTATACTCAGTAAATGGTTTGTTAGAATGCCATACCTCCCAGTAATGATTATCTCCTCTGTTCCAGTCGTTTGGATCATCAAAGGAACCTCCGGATGAGGGCGAAGACAGCCAATAAAAAGTCTGGTCATCATATTTTCTTACCTCCCTTGGCAAGAGCATCTCAAAGATTTTGATATAATCAGCTTTATATTTCTCACGATGTCCCTTCAGACGGCCGCCTCCATTCCAAAGCCACTCCATCTCATTGTTTCCGCACCAGAGGGCAAGACAGGCGTGATGACGAATTCTTTTTACCTGATCTCTCGTTTCTGCGAGAATATTTACTTCAAATTCATTGTTCAAGTCATACACATTACACGCAAACATCAGATCCTGCCATACCAAAATCCCATATTTGTCACACATGTCATATAAAAAATTCTCCGGATAATATCCGCCGCCCCACACACGAATGCAATTGAAATTGGCCGTCGCGCAGTCTTTTATCAATTGCTCAGTTCTCTCCTTAGTAATTCTTGAGAGAATGTTATCCTCAGGTATATAATTAGCACCCATACCGAATATTTTCTGTCCATTAATTACATATGCAAATTCATTTCCCCACTCATCTTCTTTGGTACTTACTGTAATTGTGCGAAGACCAATCTTGTATTCACGTTTATCCAAAATCTGATCATTCCCCAGCAAAAAGATTTCTGTTTTATACAGTGGCTGCTCGCCATATCCATTCGGCCACCACAATTTTGGTTCCGGAATCTGGATATTTACATGGCCTGCGGTTGTTCCTTTCATCGTTTGTTCAAAAGTTCTTCCTTTTGGCTCTGTAATACGTACCTCTATTTCTGTATTGGTAAGATCTGTTCCAAACGTTCTTATGGGACAGTCAATCTCCACTGTCACCATGTTGTTCTCATGTTTCTGGCAAATATATATATCCCGGAATTTTGCCCCATGAAAAGTTTCCAGATAGACTTCTCTGAAAATTCCCATATCCGGCAGCTGAGGTCCCCAGTCCCAGCCAAACATATAATGTGCTTTTCTTAAACTACCGTTTCCCGCCATAGATCCCGTAGACGTATACGTTATATCACTGTTTTTGTCTTTTTGTTCGATGTACGCGATTGGAGAATGAAGATATACTTTCAGATCATTCTCCCTTTTTGCCCTGGATTTCAGATCGAAACGCCAGGTTCTATGCATATCCTTTACGTTCTCCAGAAGCTCATCATTTACATATATGTCCGCAATTGTATCAATTCCTTCAAATACCAGGTTTATCTCATCCGAAGAAAGGATTTCATCCGTCAGTGAAAAATGGCAGCTATACACATAATCCTTACGAAACAACTCTTTCACCTTATACTCATTGATTCTCCAATAAGGATCTTCTGTCATGTTGTCGGCCAGCATTTGTGATAATACACTTCCAGGTACGTCCGCATCTATTTCTTCTTCCCATTTTGGGGACCTTAACTTCCATGTCCCATCTAAACTCAATCTGTTCTTCATACCGCCCTCTCTGGTTCTTATGCCTTTAATCCTGATGTGGAAATTCCCTCTACAAAGTTTCTCTGGAAAATAAGGAAAAAGATAATTACCGGAATAACAAAAAGTGTTGCGGCTGCCATCAGATGGGTCCAATCCGTTGAAAAAGATCCCAGAAACTGCTGCAAACCTAAGGACAGTGTCAGTTTCTCTGTTTTATTAATATAAATTAAAGGTGCCAGATAATCGGACCATGCCGCAATAAAGGATTGAATTCCAACTGTAGTAAGGGCAGGCTTTGAGAGTGGAAGTGCAATGCTTATATAGCGCTTTAATTCGCCGGCTCCATCAATCTTTGCCGCTTCCATAAGAGAATTCGGCAATCCCTGAAAAAATTGTCTCATTATAATAATATAGAACGGGCTTCCACAAAACATAGGCGCAATCAGGGGCAGATAGGTGTTCGTCAAGCCCAGATTGTTCCAGATTTTATAAAGCGGAATCATAGTCACCGTATATGGAATCATCATAGTTCCCATAATAAGACTGGAAATAAACGTACTGCCTCTCCATTTGATTTTTGCCAGAGAGTAGGCAATCAGTGGTGTTGATAAAAGCTGTCCTGCCACCGAAAACACTGTTATTAAAATTGTATTTTTCAAGTATTTCAGATAAGGGATCTTTTGCATTGCCTCCGGATAATTATCCCATATAATCTTCCTCGGAAACAACTTCACCGGAAGTTGAAAAGCATCCGCATTTGTCTTTAAGGAAGTTGTTACCATAATTAAAAATGGTGAAAAAAAGATAACACATAATAGGACTATTAATATGGTAACGGGGATTTTCTTTAACTTCTTTTTATAATATGCATTCGTTCTTTTCATATTATTCATCTCCTGCTCCATTTTCAGCGACCTTATTGGTCAATTTAATCATAACAAATGTCATGATACTTACGGCAATAAAAAGCAGCCAGGCCATCGCAGACGCTCTTCCCATCTTCATATACGAAAATGCAGTGTTAAACAGATACAACGGATACATCAAGATAGAATTTGCAGGACCTCCTCCTGCGTTACTGGCTCCTCCGCCGCTGCTGGCATTAATGATTACGTATACTTGTGTAAAATACTGAAAAGCATTGATAATATTCAAAATTGCCTGATAGACAAGTACAGATGCCACACATGGAAGTGTTATCTTAAAAAACCGCTGGAATGCATTGGCCCCGTCCAGCTCAGCAGCTTCATAATAGCTTCTGGGAACATCCTGAAGTGCTGCCAGACATATCAGCATTGTCGTACCGGTACACCATGTCCCCATCAATACAAGTGCCCATTTTGTATAAGACGGATCCATCAGCCAGGATGGACCATTGATTCCAAACATACCGAGCACTCTGTTAATATAACCATAGGTCGGATCGAACATCCAGATCCACACCATAGTTGCTGCAATCATAGGTATTACAGAGGGCATAAAAAAGACAGTTCTTGCTGCCCCTCTTCCCTTGAATTTCCTGTTCAGTAGTGTTGCAAGGAACAATGCAACAAATAAATTCACAGGTGTTGAAACAAAAGCCATAAATAATGTGTTTTTTAAACTTTTAAAAACAAGCGGATCGTGAAAAATATATTTGAAATTTTTCAATCCAACCCATGTTGGATCCTTCACTGGATTAAATTCCGTAAAGCTATAATAAAATGATGTAAACAATGGAATAATGCTAAAACAAATAAATCCAATAATCCATGGCAGCGCAAATAGCAGTCCATTACGTGTATCTCGTCTGGTGTATCTTTTCTTATTGACACTGACTTTATTTTTCATCTTCAATTCATACCTCCTATCGCAAAAGAGGTAGTATAATTCCTACACTCCCGTTTCTTCTTTTTTAAGATTCTTATGTGCCCAAAAATTGCTTTGAGGAAATTTTTGGGCACACTTAAACCTATTCTTCTAATAATTTTGTCTGTTCTGTCAACTCTTTCATGGCATCTTCTGGTGTTTTAATACCGTTATACACATAATCCAGATACTCATCAATCAGTGATGTATATTTGGCCAGATCTGCAATCTTAGGATACTGGATTCCATTTTCCTTCTTTAATGCCTCTATAAATACATCATAGTTTTGCATTGCCAGCATATCTTTATCATCATATAAATCCAGTTTCGTCGGAAGGTTTCCGATCGCCATCAATGTTTCTTTTGTGGAATCAGAATCCGTGAAAAATTTAGCGAATTCCCAGGCGCCTTCTTTGTTGTTGGCAACAACCGGTATTGCAAGGCTATTCGTCTCATATCGGCTTGTCCCCTGCAAATCCGGGTTTTCTTCTGTCCCAGGTGTTAATGCCACATCATAATTCACATCCGGACCCCAATCAGCCGCCATCGTTGCCAGCCAGGGACCATCAAACCGGAATAATTGTTTTCCTGCAAAAAACATATCGTTTTCTGTATAGCGGTTGGTATTTGCAGAGGCTACAAAAGCCTGTACTTTCTCTATGCCATATTTTTCACGGAATTTCATGTTCATATTCAAACTGTCCAAAATCAACGGATCATCTGGTGTCAGTGTTTTTCCATCATCGGACCACCATTTTCCTCCAAAGGAATATACTAATTCCTGCCTTGCAGATGCCAAAGGAAATAATGGATATCCCAGACGGGTGATATTACCACTCTCATCAACCTGAGTCGCTTTTTCTGCCATCTCATAGAGCTCTTCCATAGTCTTTGGCGGCTCGGAATAACCAATTTCCTTCAAAATATCTTTATTGTAGAACATTTGAATAATCTGAGCTGCAAATGGAAGTGCATACAAGGTATCATCAATCGTATTGGATTCCAAAGCCTGTTTTGCAAAAATGGAATTCGCATCATATCCGTCTTCTTTTGCCAGATCGGATACAGATTCTATCAGACCAGATTTTGCATATGAGATGATATCCTGATTCGTAACTTCCACGACATCAGGAGCATCACTTCCGGATAATGCCACGATAATCTTCTGCTTATCCATAGCACTTAAGCCTTCTACTTCATACTTATCCTGGCTTTCGTTGAATGCCTGAATAGCTTCTTCAAAGGCTTTTCCCTCTTCGCTGGTATGAGAATACCAGAATACAACTTTTTCTTTCTTTCCGGAAGTATCCTTTGAATTCTCTGCTTTTTTCCCGGAATTCTCATTTGTCTTTCCGTCTGTACCTCCACATCCGGCAAACGTTCCCATCGCCAGTACTACTGCCAGAAACCCTGCAATTACCTTTTTTTTCATTTTCCCTTCTCCTTTTATAAATTTTAATTAGTTTCATATGTATTTCTTTTTTGTTTATTGATCATATCATACTTTTTATAATATATCAATAGAATTATTACAAATAGTAATATTTTTTCATTTTTACTTACTCATTTTAAAGGATATGTTCGTTTTTATGTGTGTATATATTACATTTTCGGCCTAAATATTGGAATTTTTATATTTCTCTTTTTTGTATTTTTGTGTTTCTTCTTTAATTCTCTTAAATAAATCTTACTTATATTCTGTTTATACCTATTTTTCCCATACAATCTCAAAAATATTTATAATTAAATTTTATATTCTAAAAAAAATATTGAAAACATGAACCAAATCATATATAATGAAACAAGCACAAAATAAAGGAGAGGAATTTTTATCCATGAACACTATTGAAGAAGCTCTTCCATTATTCCAGCAAATCATGGATTTGATTTGTATCACTTTTGGTGAAAACTGCGAAGTTACACTTCACGATTGGTCCAAGGGATATGAGCACTCTATCGTTGCAATTAAAAACGGGCATGTTACAAAACGCCAAGTGGGTGATTGCGGAAGTAATCTTGGCCTCGAGATTATGCGTGGTAAAATCGAAGGCGGCAATCGGTTTAATTATATGACCAAAACGAGCTGCGGACAGATGTTAAAGTCAAGTACTATTTATCTTACAAATGATAACGGGGAGACAATTGGTGCCCTCTGTGTAAATATCGATATTACAGAGGCTTTGGACTTTCAAAAATCATTTGCCTCCTTCATAGGGGCAGAAACAGTATCTCAGATAGAAACCCCTGCAGAAAGTATCGAATTTCACGCCAATAATGTCGGACAACTAACAGATTTTCTGATCTCCCAAAGTCTCGAGCTGGTGAATAAGCCCAGTGATCAATTGACAAAAGAAGACAAAATGACCATCCTTAAATTTCTGGATGAAAAAGGACTTTTTCTGATCACAAAATCTGGTGATAAAGTCTGCCAATTTCTAAATATTTCTAAATTTACTTTTTACAACTATTTAGAAATGATACGGGGAGAAAAAGAATAGGAGATTTATATATGAAGTATTCTAAAAAAGAGATTCTCAGGAGAATAAAAGGTAAGTTAATTGTGTCCTGTCAGGCTCTGCCCTTGGAACCTCTGTACGTGGAAGAAAAGTCTGTTATGTATCTTATGGCTCGTGCCGCCAAGGAGGCGGGTTCTCCTTGTATCCGCACAAGTAGTGTCCGCGATGTTGCAGCAATTAAAGAAGAGACTAATCTCCCTGTAATAGGTATCATAAAAACCAGATACGAAGGCTATGACTCTTATATCACACCCACCATGAAAGAGATTGATGAATTGGCAGCTGCAGATACAGACATCATCGCTTTAGACTGTACCTTGAGAAACCGGGGAGACGGCACCACAATCAATGAGTTTATAAAGTCAATAAAAGATAAATATCACGATATGATCCTCATGGCGGATATCTCTACCTATGAAGAGGGAATTAACGCATGGAAATGTGGAGTAGATTTCGTCGGAACGACACTCAGCGGATATACCGACTATTCCCCCCAAAAGGAAGAACCTGACTTCGAACTTGTCCAAAAGCTTGCGGCTGCTATAGATATTCCCCTGATCGCAGAGGGAAAGATACACACTCCCGAACAGGCAGTCCAAATGTTGAAGTGCGGGGCATATGCAGTTGTAGTGGGCGGAGCCATCACCCGTCCTCTGGAAATTGCCTCCCGCTTTATCAAAGCCATCGAGGAAAAAAGCGATGAATAATACATACCTTGGAGTAGATATAGGAGGGACAGCTGTTAAGCTTGGACTTATTACTGGCGACGGAAATCTTCTTTTTACGCACACCTCCCCGGTTAATTTTGACAAATACAAGACCCCTATCATGAAAACAGTCCTTAGGGAAATTGACTGCTTTTTGTCTAAGAACAAGCTCGTTTCTTCAGATTTGCTCGGAATAGGTGTATCGGCGACGGGACAGATTGATCCAAAATCCGGTATAGTAACCGGCAGCGCCGGTCATATCAGCAACTGGCTTTTAACACCTGTTAAAGATTTACTGGAGAACAGATACCACCTGCCTGTCTCGGTCGCCAATGATGCCAATTGTGCGATTATCGGCGAGCATTGGAAAGGATGCGCCATCGGATTCTCCGATATCATCATGATTACTATAGGAACAGGCATCGGAGGAGGCATCATATGTAACGGCAGACTGCTTTCGGGACATACTGGTATCGCCGGTGAATTGGGCCATTTCTCCATTCAAAAAGACGGCACCATGTGCAGCTGCGGTAACATTGGATGCTATGAGCAATATGCATCAGCATCGGCTTTAGTAAAAGCGGTCCGAGAAGCACTGCCATCTTTTCATTCTTACTCCAAAACAGACCCTGATCAAATCAATGGAAAGTTTATCTTTGATCAGGTAAAGGCCGGAAGTATCGAATATCAGCGCGTTGTTGACAACTGGATTGATAATATTGCCATGGGTCTGACAGGCTTGATTCATATTTTTAATCCGGAACTTGTTGTGATTGGAGGAGGGATCAGTCAGCAGGAAGAATTATTAATAGTACCTCTGCGTGAAAGAGTTCTTTCTAAGATCATGCCTGGTTTCCGAAAAGATCTACAATTTCGAAGTGCAAAATTAGACAACAACGCTGGTTTAATCGGAGCTGTCCGCAATTTAATCGAAAAAGGAGCTGCATAACGGCAGCTCCTCCCTTTTATTTTAGTTCAATTTCAATCTCAAACATTCGGTTCCAAGGAATATGGATGTCAAATTCTCTGGCATTTTCAGGGAAATAACGCTTTTGAAATTGCTCAAGTCTTAATTTTATAATTCGGCTCACTTCCGGTGCCTTATCCCCCAAATCTAAGGAATGAATCTTCGAATCTATGGTTGGAAGATTCTCAGTCACCTTTCTTCTTACTTCTGCCATATAACCCCAGTCCTCCATATATCGCAGGAATCGGAATTCCTCGGATATACGGGTTTCTGATTCTTTTGGATGGCAACAACATGCAGTCAAATGTGCAATCACTGTTCCAAGTGTATTGGACGACGTATTCCAGCCCGCATAGGCATCAATTTTATTCAATAGTTTTTGTTCATATAAGAATTGCATAAGAGCCTTGTCCGCCATATTGGGAATAGCACAATCCGCAATCGCACATACTTGTTTTCTTCTTAAGTATTTCTGTATTCTCGCCGTCAAAGCCTGTAGATTTCTCTCCGTTTCCAGAAAAATTTCATCTGTAATAAGTTCTTTTTCCAGACGAAGGCTAAACTCTGTAGGGGGATTGACTATCAATATACCATCCGCCTCAGAAGATATTTCTGCAATCTCGCAGCCCGCCGCAAGAAGCTGATATTGTACCGTCTCTCCAATACTCCGGTCTTCATATGACGGTATCTGAAATTGTCCCCTTAAAGAGGAATAATCGACAAAAATCCTGGGGGTTTTATGTTTTATTGTGTTTATAGCTCTTGCCAGTAACGTGCAGCCAACCTCGTCCGCTCCAGGATAGAAATAAATTTTTGAAAACAAGTCCTTACCAGCAGCATAAGAAGCAAGCTTCCTTCTTTCCGCTGGCGCATAGCCATATTGTCTGCAGTCATCCAAAGGAACAACCAAAAAATCTATCATTCCATCTGAAACCAGGTCTACTGTGCTTTGATTGTTATGAAAATTTATTTCTCTTCGATTGAGAAAATCCGCAAGAATATTCCGAGGAATCTCTTCTTCGATTTGGTTTTTTTCAACTCTTTCTCTTCCATCCAAAAGCTCCAACCTTTCCTTATCCCTCAAAACACCATATCGATAAAGACGGAATCCATATTTCTCATAATAATCCGGTTCTTCTCCACTGCCGTTTCTCGCTGGCGCTCTTGTAATCAGCTGAAATGCAAAGATTTTCAAATTCGGATTTTCTTCCTTCAAAGTTCTGATTCTTTGAATTCTTTCCTGGCACATCTTTTCCGTGATGTGATGCAGGCGCGATGGAACAATTCCTCCATACAAAAATAAATCCATTGAAATAATTAACACCGACGCCTCTTTTACCTCTTCTCTCGTCCATTCCCAGATTTTTTCTATATCTGCCGGATTTTTAAAATTCCCCATGAGTTCCTTCGGAACAATTCTCACATCCATACCACTGATTCTTCCGATATATTCTGGATATATGTAGTTACATGGACGTTCATCCAGTGGAAGAAAAATTATCTTATCCATCTCGTTCTCCTATTTTTCAAACTTTTAATATGATTTCTATCCATTATAATATTTTTTCTTTGGTGTGTCAATAACCCTTATAAATCCCTATTTTATCTTTATTTTATTGAATGTAATGGCTTTCTGTGATATTATATTCATATAAATTATTATTTTTTTATCTATTTCTAACTTATTATCAGGAGGTGCGTTATGTATAGAATTTATCCTGAACCAATTCAGTTAAACATTAAATCGGGCTTTCTTTTCCCTGCGGGAAAATTTCACGTCAAGATGGATCCGAGCCTTTCTAATCAATGTGCTGACGCAGGTTACATATTTGAAGCTGATCTTCATTCCCTTTGCTCATCTGATTCCTGTCATGAATATGATTTCTCCATAACGAAAGAAACGATTCATCCCGAAGAATACAGAGTTTCTATTTGCGAAACAGGGTTCTTTTTATTCGTCGGAAGTGCTGCCGGGCTTTTTTATGCAATGCACGCATTAAAACAGCTTTCACTTCAATGCAACCGCTCTTTTCCATTTTTAGAAATCATCGATCGCCCCGCTCTGGATCTGCGCGGAATCATATTAGATATAGGGCGCGATAAGGTCCCCTCTATGCAGACTTTGTATTCTCTTTTAGACAAATGTGCCGCTATGCGGATCAACCATGTGGAACTTTATATGGAAGGATATTGCTACTCCTACCATAATTATCCTTATCTGTTTACAGATGATACACCTGTCACCCCCGAAGAGTTTCAGGCGCTGGATGCTTATGCCAGAAGTCGTTTCATCGACCTTGTTCCCAGTCAAAACACACTCGGACATATGGAACAATGGCTTGCTGCACCTCAACTCAACTCTCTTGCCGAGTGTGAGGATGGATTTCTATTCGAAAATCTTTATTGGCGGCCTCCGATGACCCTAAATACAAGAGACGAAAAAAGTCTGGACTTTGTAACGGATATGCTTGATGACTTACTGGCTAACTTTTCTTCTTATTACGTCAATGTTAATATGGACGAACCATTTGAACTGGGAAAAGGAAAAAACAGGGAATTTACAGAAAATTACGGAATCTCAAAACTCTATTTGGATTATGTTCAGGATATACATCAATACTGCTGTTCAAAGGGAAAGCATATGATGATGTGGGGCGATCAGGTGTTGGAGAATCCGGACAGCGTTTCTTCCCTTCCCAAAGATATCATGCTGCTTGACTGGATTTATGAGGGTGATGCCCATTTTGAAGAGCATGCAAAGTTAATGCTAAGCACCGGGCTTTCGTACTGTCTTTGTCCCGGAACAAGCAGTTGGGGTTCAATTACAGGCCGTTCTGATAATATGATCAAAAACATCAGAGATGCCGTACACTGTTCTATCAAATATGGAGCAAAAGGAATTATTCTTACTGATTGGGGTGATTTAGGTCACTGGCAATATCTCTCATCCAGCTATCCCGCCTTTTGCCTTGCCGGACTATACAGCTGGAGCGGAAATGATGCTTCCGAAGAGACCGCCGCCTGGTTTTGTAATAATTATATCTATGGAGACAGATCCGGTAATGCCTATCGGCTGGCTTACGACCTGGGTAACTATTATTACTATGAACATGCACCCCTTTATAATACCACCTTAAGTTTTGCTGTCATGTCAAGCAAGTATAGTTTTGACTCCTTTGAAGAGTTTGACAGCAAAATTCAGCGGCTTCTCACCTTATCTTCCAAGATTGCCGATACGAATCATATCCCCCCAAAAAAGCCTGTCATTCATATGGACTATATGGGCCTGCAAAAATATCTGAATCAATTGGAAGAAAAGATTTCATGTTTAAGCCTTGACTGCTCTGAAGGCAGCCTTATTATAGAAGAGATGAAAAACGGGATCCGGATGATACGCCACGGCTCCATGCTTTATTATTCTCTGACAGAGCACCGCAAAGAACCGGAACTATTGAAAAGCGATCTCAAAAGCCTTTCTTCACAGCTTGATGCCTTGTTAAAAATTCATTACAAGCTGTGGATTGCCCGCAATCGTTCTGGCGGGTTCAGCAAAAGTATCTCACATATGCTCCACTTGCTGAAGTTCTATCAACGGGAGATAAAGGAATTATCTTTTTCAGATTAAATACTATTAACTGATTAGGCAAGGTTACTGCATCAGCTCTTGCGCTATCTTCTATTCCATATTAAACTATAACCATACCAAAACTGAACATTACTTTTTAAGCAGGGGAGAACAAGCAGATGAACGAACAGGAGTTTTTAATATTTTTTATGGAAAAGATCGGCTTTCCAGAAGAGGCACAAGAGTTCTTTCAAGGACTTCACAGACAGATTCTAAAAGAAACCGAATATAACAGGCGTATGGATTATATAATCAAAGTATTTATGGATAACCAATCTGAAAAAGCTTTCGAGCAGGCAGACCTTCTGGCTAAAGATATGAATATTCACAGCTACACCATGTCCATGATGCTGTTATTATTGAGTTGCAAACCATTATCAGAACTTTATTATGAAAGGAATATCTCAGAGGACATTTTCTGGGATACTTTAGCAGACCTTACTTATAAACTGAACGAGTGCCGCCATATATATGGTATCTGGGGTACCTTTGTACGGACATGGTTTCCTCCCTTTTAT
>ENA-UOOI01000537-UOOI01000537.1-fermentation-metagenome-genome-assembly--contig:-NODE-537-length-47842-cov-3.819763_pt1 | contig 47842 bp, 26 predicted proteins | sample MGYA00245779_ERZ724027 | MGnify/ENA primary metagenome ERZ724027 (study PRJEB28704, sample SAMN03018318) | fermentation metagenome | biome: anthropogenic terrestrial biome; feature: soil; material...
CTCCCAGATCATATTACCCTTTAGGTCGTATAATTTTCCCGCTGCGTCGGCATAGCCCTGCGTACAATTGATCTTCTCGACTTTTCCGTTGGAACAGCCGTCGATTTGCCTTGCTGCGCAGTGGGTTCTCATCCCGTTTTCATACAGGTATTCAATACTGAAAAAATCATATTGATCGCCGGTCACCCTTCTCTGGCGTCCACCCCATCCGCTGGCTTGTAGGGGATATTCGCCGAGATACCAGTTCATCACATCTATCTCATGAATAAATTGCTCTGCAATATGATCCCCGGATAACCAACAGAAGTTCACCCAATTTCTCAGCATATATTCCATGTCCGACCATTCCGGCCTTCTGCTGCGAAACCATAAAGCGCCGCCATTCCGGATAATATGCGCACCCGTAATGTCTCCAATTTCCCCGTTCAGCACTCTGCGTCGCGTTTCCATATAATCTTTTTGCGAACGGCGGATGGTTCCGCTGATAACATTCAGTTTCATGGATTCCGCTCTCTTCATTGAAGCCAGTACTTTGCGCACACCTGCCGGATCCACGGCAATGGGTTTCTCCATAAAGATATGCTTTTTTGCATTTACTGCGGCTTCTACATGCGCAGGCCTGAAATGCGGGGGAGTACACAGCAGTACGACGTCTACCCCCGAATCGATCACCTTTTCGTAGCTGTCGAACCCGATAAAACAGTTCTCGTCGGGTATATCTACGTTCTTTTGTTTTTTCAGGATATCCCTGCATGCATCCATTTTATCCTGAAAAACATCACCCAGCGCTACTATCTGCAAATTAGGGCCGGCATTCAGAAAATCGACCGCGGCTCCCGTACCCCGGCCTCCGCATCCGATCAGGCCTGCTTTGAGCACTTTTCCGTCGGGTGCCTGATCAAGTAATGCGGGTAGTTGTAATTCTTCTCCTTTTCCTTTTTGCTGCGATGAGCAGGAACTTAACAGGGGAATTCCTCCCATTATACCTACCGTGCCTATTGTGGCCGAGTTTTTCAGAAAGTTCCTTCGTGATAATAAGGGATCGTTTAATTGCATTGGATTATATTTTAGATTGATGAGTTTATAGAGAAATGCGGATGACGCAGATCTGCACTTATAACCTGTATTTATCGGTTTTGTCGATGTAAAACGAGTATTATTTTATAAGTAGGAAATAATTTCATCCATTTGCACGGAGATCTTCTTTAAATGATTCCTGTCTCCGCCCGGAACCTCTGCTGTAAGCCATCCGCCGGTATGGTTGATTTCCCGGACCGCCTGCATGACTACCGGCCAGTTGTTGTCCCCTTTCAGCAGATCGACTTTGAAGCCTTCCCATAGCCCTTTCGAATTCATCAGTTCACGGCTGAATTCCTTGATATGGAGTTTCATAATCCGTCGATTCAGTGTTTTGATCCAATGTTCCGGCCAGCCGTAACGTAACACGTTGCCGATATCGAAATACCAGCCCACCAGCGGATGGTTGATCTCATCGACATACCTTTTGGCTTCCACGGGACTGATCAGAAAGTTGTTCCATACATTTTCCAGGGCGATCTGCATCCCGGTTTCCTCAGCGTAAGGTATCAGTTCGCGTATGGCATTTTGGGAATTGATATAAGCCTGTTCATACGGCACCTTTTCGTTGACAACTCCCGGCACCACCAGCACCGTATCCCCACCCAGTTCCTTCACTTCACGGAGCGAAGCGGCCACCGATTCAATACACTTCTTTCTTACTTCCGGATCGGGAGCGGAAAGCGGTGAACTCCAGTGATCTTTATTGACAACCGAGGGGAGTTCGATCCCCGATTTTTCCTTTGCATTGAGGATTTCCGCTATGGGGTAGTCTACCGGGCTGTTGAGTTCTACTCCGTGAAAACCCAGATCCCTGATAAGTTTGAATTTGTCGGTCAAAGACAACTCTTCATTGATCATTCCCAACCCTAAACTCTTTTTTAAGGTTACTTCCCTTACTTCCTGTCGGGATTTGTCTTGTGAAACAGACAGCGACGCTGAAGGGATAACAGCTGAAGATAAAGGTTTGACTGCTGTTGCACCTGCAATAACGGCAGCCGATTTGATAAATTCCCGTTTGTTCATATCAGATAGTAGATGATTATATTTTGTAAAGGTATTAAATATTTAATAAACATGATCTTTATTTGCGTAAAAAAGGTTTCCAAAAAAGTAAAAACCGCGGGAGTAAAGGATGTAAACTCCCGAAGCTTTTGTGAAAATAATTGTTGCCGCCGGTTTGTTTTGGATTTCAGTCTAAAGTCAATCTGTTTCAGAACCCGGGTTTAAATTTATCTGTTTTTGCTTTTTTCTTATTAAACCGATACAATCTGGGAGCTCTGTAAGGCACATTCTTTTGCACTTCATCCAGTTGTTCCAGCCCATCGATCAGTAACATTTTCTTTTGAAAATTGCGGACATCGGATTTTGTTTCAAGTACAAGATCGTATAAACTACGAAGTTGCGTCATCGTAAACTTCCGGGGTAGTAACTCAAAAAGCATGTAAGGCTGAAGCATCACTTGATGACGTATATGTTTCAATGCTTCTTCTGCGATCTGATTATGGTCAAAAGCAAGCTTCATATTGGCAAGGGATCCTACATCGTACCAACGGGCGGTAGTGTTTTCGGATTCGAAAATAATCTTCCGGCTGATCTTAATGAACGCCAGATAACCGACCGTTACAATACGTCCGATTTTCATATTGGTAGTTTTCTCCAGCCAGTTTTTATCCCTGGGATTGCTGGTCCTTTTGGGATCTCCGAAACTGTGGAACTGATGCAGGAAAATATTTTTCAGACCCGTCAGTTCATTTAAAACCCGTGTTGCGGCAGTATCAAGATCTTCGTCCTGGTATATAATACTTCCGGGTAGTTTTTTATCACTGTAGTTTCCGTTCACTTCACTGATTGTACGCTCGATCAATAGTATTTTTAATTTTTCTCCGTCGAAACCGAACACCACACAGTCGATAGAGACGTGTGGGTTGTATGCTAATGTATGGTGTGTCTCCTGTGACGCTTTACTGTTTGCCATAAGATTCTTGTTTTCAAAATATATTCTCTTTATGCGGGAAAAAGAATTACAAATATAGAAACTATTTCGATAAGTTATTTTTTCTCTCATTTTAATCATTATTTGAAAAATATGAATAAATTTGCAAATTATAAAATATATGATATATGTATTTTATACAATAAGATGAGATGTTTTGTATGATATGATGTCTTGTTATGTTGAGTTTAATATACTGAAAATAAATGTGGAAAATATTTTATTATTGTAAAAAGTACGTGAAGGAAATAAACCGGATCTTGATTCTAATAGTCTTGGTTCTGAAAAGTTCCATATACTTACTATAAAAAACAAAAATGATCAGAAAATAATGAATTATGTATGTATTAGGATATGACATAGGCAGTTCTTCGGTAAAAGCTGCTTTGGTGGAAATTGAGACCGGAAAAACCGTGGCATCTGATTTTTATCCCAAGATGGAAATGCCGATGTACGCCGAACAGGCGGGATGGGCCGAACAGGATCCCGGGATGTGGTGGACTAACCTGAAACTGGCCAATGCCGCGGTACTCGCACAATCGAAAGCAGATCCACAGGATATCAAAGCCATCGGTATCTCCTGGCAGATGCATGGGCTGGTAATGGTGGACAAAAACAGGGAAGTGTTGCGCCCGTCCATCATCTGGTGCGACAGCCGGGCGGTACCTTTTGGTGAGAAAGCTTTCCATGCGATAGGTGAAGAGAAGGTGTTATCCCGTCTGCTGAATTCACCCGGTAATTTTACCGCCTCAAAACTGGCATGGGTAAAGGAGAACGAACCGGAAAAGTATAAACGTATCTACAAGATCATGCTCCCGGGCGATTATATTGCCATGAAATTGACGGACGAGATATCAGTTACCGTGGAAGGATTGTCCGAAGGCATATTCTGGGATTTTAAAGGGAATAGAATCTCGCAGGATATTCTGGATTATTTCGGGTTCGAAAAAGAGCTGATTCCCGCCGTAACGCCCGTATTCGGCATACAGGGCCGGGTGTCGGATTCCGCTGCCAGGGAACTGGGGCTGTATCCCGGGACACCCGTCAGTTACCGGGCAGGGGATCAACCCAACAATGCGGCTTCCCTGAATGTATTCAACCCCGGAGAGATCGCTTCTACCGCCGGTACATCGGGTGTGGTTTACGGGGTGTTGGATGAAGTGAAATATGACCCCCTTTCGAGGGTGAATATCTTTGCACATGTCAATCATACACCGGAATTGACGAGATTGGGTGTTTTGCTTTGCATCAACGGCACAGGTATCCTGAATTCATGGATAAAGAAAAATATGATACCGGAGAAGAGGGGGTACAACGAGATGAACGCACTTGCGGCACAATCGCCCATCGGTGCAAGGGGTATCTCAGTGATCCCCTTCGGGAACGGTGCGGAACGCGTACTGGAAAACCGGAATACGGACTGCTCGTTCCATGGTATCAATTTCAATATTCATTCCCTCTCCGATCTGTTACGTGGAGCCCAGGAAGGGATTGTCTTCGCTTTTCAGTACGGGATGGAGATCATGCAGGAGATCGGGATGGATATCCGGATCATCCGTGCGGGAAATGCCAATATGTTCCTCAGTCCGTTATTCAGGGAAACGCTTGCTTCAATAAGCGGCGCGGTCATCGAACTGTTCGATACCGACGGAGCTGCCGGCGCGGCGAAAGCGGCGGGTATCGGTGCGGGAATATATGCTTCCCATACAGAGGCGTTCTCCTCTTTGAAGAAGATCATGACCGTGGAACCGGACAATAAAAACAAAGCACAATATCTGGAAGCATATCAACGCTGGAAATCATGCCTTTAATATAAATAATCATCTGTCAATATTTTAATAAATAAATTATGGAAACTGAAAAAGCAACAAGGGAGTTTTTTCCGGGTATAGGGAAAATCCAATTTGAGGGAAAAGAAAGCCGTAATCCGTTGGCTTTCCGGCATTATAATGCCGAGAAAGTGGTTTACGGACGTAAAATGAAGGATTGGTTCAAATTTTCAATGGCCTACTGGCATACCCTTTGTGCCGAAGCGAGGGACCCGTTTGGAGGGGAGACCAAAGATTTCGAGTGGAACAACGGCAGCGATGCGGTTGAAAGAGCCAAAAAGAAAGTAGATGCCGGCTTCGAATTCATGCAGAAAGTAGGTATCAAATATTTCTGTTTCCATGATGTAGACCTGGTGGATGAAGGAAATTCGCTGGAAGAGTATGAGGCCAATCTGAAGGCCATCGTGGCGTATGTCAGGCAGAAAATGGCGGAAACCGGCATCAAACTGCTTTGGGGTACGGCCAATGTCTTCGGTCACAAGCGTTACATGAACGGCGCGGCTACCAACCCCAACTTCGACAGTGTGGCTTATGCCGCTACGCAAATCAAGAATGCCCTGGATGCCACCATTGAACTGGGAGGTGAGAACTACGTATTCTGGGGTGGACGCGAAGGATATATGAGCCTGCTGAACACCGATATGAAACGTGAAAAAGAGCATCTGGCCGTGATGCTGGCCAAAGCGCGCGACTATGCCAGGGCAAAAGGATTCAAAGGCACTTTCTTTATCGAACCGAAGCCGATGGAACCGACCAAGCACCAATATGATTATGATGCTGAAACCGTTATCGGTTTCTTGCGTGCGCATGATCTGGATGGTGACTTTAAACTGAATATTGAAGTGAATCACGCTACGTTGGCGGGCCATACATTTGAACACGACCTGCAGTGCGCCGCAGATGCCGGTTTGCTGGGATCTATCGATGCCAACCGGGGCGATTACCAGAACGGATGGGATACCGACCAGTTCCCGATTGACGTGTACGAGCTGACACAAGCCATGCTGGTCATCCTGCAAAGCGGAGGGTTACAGGGAGGCGGAACAAACTTCGACGCCAAGACCCGCCGGAACTCCACCGACCTGGAAGATATCTTCATCGCGCATATTGCCGGTATGGACGCTTTCGCACGCGCATTGGAAGCGGCAGCGGCAATCCTTGAGGAATCGCCCTATACCAAAATGCGGAAAGAGAGATACGCTTCTTTCGACAGCGGTAAGGGGAAAGAATTCGAGAAGGGACAACTCTCCCTGGAAGACCTGCGAGAATATGCGCTGGGCCTGGATAGAGAGCCTGAGCAGATCAGCGGCAAACAGGAGTTATACGAAGCAATAGTGAATATGTATCTCTAAGATATGAATTATTTTTCGGCATATGACAAAACAGTATAATAAACCTTATTTGTTCGGTATCACGTTGGTGGCTACCCTGGGAGGATTACTCTTCGGATATGACACGGCGGTTATCTCGGGAGCGGAAAAATCTATCGAAGCCTATCTTATCAGGCCGTTGGGATTGAATTCCCTGATACACGGGGCGACGGTATCGAGCGCATTGATCGGGTGTATAATAGGAGGAATTCTGTCGGGATTGTTCTCGAACCGTCTGGGACGCAAGAAAACATTGTTGTTCGCTTCGGTACTGTTCTTTCTCTCTGCCCTGGGATCGGGTTATCCGGAAGCCTTATTCTTTACCCGGGGAGAACCATCGATAGGATTACTGCTGATGTTTAATTTTTATCGTGTCATCGGCGGTATTGGAGTTGGCCTTGCTTCAGCAGTATCTCCCATGTATATCAGCGAGATAGCGCCTGCTGATATTCGGGGCAGACTGGTTTCATTCAACCAGTTTGCCATTATTCTGGGAATGTTGGTGGTTTACTTCGTGAATTGGGCGATTGCTTATGGCCACAGTATAGAATGGATAAATGATATAGGATGGAGGTATATGTTTGCATCGGAAGCTATTCCTGCCGCATTATTTGGAATTTTATTGTTCTTGGTTCCTGAGACGCCGAGATTTTTGGTGCTATCAAACCGAAACGAGCAGGCTATGTCGGTGCTGAACAAAATTTATACGGATAAACTGAAAACACAAACCATTTTTTCTGAAATAAAGCAGTCTGTAGGACAGGTAACCGAGCGGGCAAAGCTGTTCTCTTACGGGAAAATAGTGATAATTATCGGCATCCTGTTATCGGTTTTTCAGCAATTTGTAGGGATCAATGTGGCTCTTTATTACGCTCCGCGTATTTTTGAAAGTATGGGGGCCGCCAAAGATGCATCTATGTTACAGACCATTGTCATGGGGTTTGTGAACGTGGTGTTTACGGTTGTGGCCATCCTTTCGGTTGACAAATGGGGTAGGAAACCTCTTCTTATTACCGGATCGATAGGGATGGCAACAGGCATGTTTGCCATATCGGCATTAGCATTTAACAACGTTATAGGTATGGGTACACTCATATTTATTATTGTTTACACCGCCTCTTTCATGATGTCGTGGGGACCGATCTGCTGGGTGCTGATATCGGAAATCTTCCCGAACAAAATTCGTGGACAGGCTGTAGCGGTAGCCGTTGCTTTCCAATGGCTCGCCAATTATCTGATATCCTCTACTTATCCTGCCATGATGGAATTCAGTAGTGGGTTGACCTACGGCTTCTACGGACTTATGGCTGTCATTTCAGCATTATTCGTATGGAAGATGGTGCCTGAAACCAAAGGTAAATCGCTTGAAGAGATGGAAAAATTGTGGAAGCGGTGAAGCTTCCATCACGACTACTACCATATCCATTACATTCGTCCGTGTGTTTCCGGTGATAATATGACCACCGGTTTGTTGAAAAAAACGGTAAGAATCGGAATTTTGGAGAAAAATTCGGGGGTCGATATTTTTCTTTACCGCAGTAGCTATCGTTTCATTATCAACAACGGCTCCTGCGGCATCGGTCGGTCCATCTGTACCGTCTGTTCCTGCACATAAGATGGTGATGTGTTTTTCGTGATCAATTTTAGTAGATAAATACAAGGCCAGGTGCTGATTGCGTCCGCCTGATCCATTTCCCGAAACTTTTACAGTCGGTTCACCCCCAAAAAGCAGGCAAACGGGCTTTTTACCGGTAGCTTGTTGATAATTTTCGATTGTCTTCAAAATAAAATCGGCTACATTCGTATAATCTCCCTTTAGCTTGTCGGTAACGATATGGGTTTTAAAACCAAGTTCCTGTGCTTTACGCGACGCACCTTCAAGTGCCAGTAAGTTATTCCCGATTATGTAATTTTGGACGTTCCTGAAAATAGCATCGTCCGGCTTGGGTGTTTCGGGAATTAAACCGGTCAATCCTTTTTTCAAATGGTTCAGCATGGGAGACGGGAAAGAATTTTCCAGCGAATACTTTTTGATGACCGCCCATGCGTCGGCAAATGTACTAGCGTCTCCAAGAGTAGGGCCGGAAGCAATGACATCGAGGCGGCCACCGGTAACATCCGATAAAATCAGGCAAACTGTTGTTGCCGGATAAAGCATTTTGGCAAGTTGTCCGCCTTTCACGTTCGAAAGATGCTTGCGCACGGCATTTATTTCGGTAATATCGGCACCGCATTTTACCAGCAGTTCATTCGCATATCTCAGGTCATCGAGCGTGGTTCCTTCAGGGAAATCCGCCATCAATGCTGATGCACCGCCCGATATCAGGCAGACAACCAGGTCATCTTCACCGGATTGCCGGGCAATGTCCAGCATTTTTCGTGTCCCTTTCACGCCTTCGGCGTCCGGTATCGGATGTCCTGCTTCGGTGAGTTTCAGGTATTTTAAATTTGTTTCGTGCCCGTATTTGGTAACAACGTGCCCCCCTGTTATTTTGTCGCCTAAAATTCGTTCGGTTTCTTTCGCCATTAAAGCGGCTGCTTTTCCGGCTGCCAAAACGTAAATATGCCTGAATCCGGATAACAGGTACGACTTACCGGCAATTTGCAGTACATCACCACTCCGTTTTATTCGTGTTTGAATCAACTTTTCAGGTAAAACACTTTCAACTCCGGCGAGAAATATTTCTTCGGCTTTCTTTCTCATTTTATTTTATCACAATATAAAAAATGAAGTCAACCATACACACAGGAATGTAACGGTTCCCATCACGATAGTAGTGGTAGAATAGATTTTTAAGGTGGTATTAGAATTGATTCCGGAAAATCGGGAAATCACCCAAAAATAAGAATCATTAGCGTGAGACACCATCATTGAGCCGGCACCTATCGAAATCATTGCCAGGAGTTTTCCGGTTTCGGAATCCAATTCCAGTGCAGATAACATGGGTGCAACGAACGATGCCGCAGTAATGATCGCGACTGTTGATGAACCCTGCGCGGTTTTCAGTATAGAAGCAATCAGAAAGGGAACAGCAAGACCTAATCCTGTTTGCAGAAAAAACTCTCCGGCATAAGCGCCCACGCCGGTCTCTTTAATCACCAGGCCAAACATTCCGCCCGCACCGGTTACGATAAGGATCGGGCCTGCTTTTTCTATGGCGGATTCAAGGATTGAATTGATACTTTTCACCGCCCTGTTTTTCAATAAAAACAGCGATAAAAATGTGCCAATCAGCAGGGCAATAATAGGTTGTCCTATAAATGCCAATCCTTTCAATACAAAATTACCTTCGGGCACTTTCATTATCGCGAGTAAAGAGCCAATTGCTATAAGAACAAGCGGTGTGGCGATAGGTAATAACGAAAGACTAACCGGCGGTAATTGTTCTTCGTTCCCAATTTCACCTTTGGAGGGTTCTGTTTCTTTGTAGGTATCTTTCCTTGTTTGCCATTTAATCCAAAAAAATGCGGCTACGGCAGCGGGAATGGCAAAAAGTGTTCCCAGCAATATCAGCATGCCGATATTCGCGTTTAGAATTCCCGAAGCGGCCAATGCTCCCGGGTGCGTGGGAGTGAGGCAGTGCACCGAATATAGCGAAGTAGCCAAAACAAACGCGATAAAGGGCAATACAATTTTAGCCTTCGTGCTGAATGATTTTGCCAATCCACTCATGATAATATATCCGGAATCGCAAAAAATGGGCAATCCTACAACAAATCCCGTAATGCCCATTGCTGACGCGGCTTTACCGTGTCCTGTCTTCGACAGAATATAATTAGCGATGCTTATGGCACCGCCTGTTTTTTCCAGCACCACAGCAATAATCGCCCCGAAAATAATCAGAAACCCGATGGATGCCATAGTACTCCCAAACCCCTCTTTAAGAATTTGAACCACATCTTTATCGGGAAGGGCAATCATGGCTAACAATAGCGCCACGATAAACAGCGAAGCAAACGCGTTTAGTTTCGTGACGGAAGTGAGTATCACGATAAGTACGATGCTCAGCAGAACCAGGATAGAAAGTGTAACAATACTCATTTTATTCGACCTGAAATTGTTACAGATATAACTTTAACTGAACAATATTCCCAGTATTTGTTAAATAAATTTCAGACAAAGCAGATACATCATTCCCAATATCCTATATACGTCATTACAAATGATATATATAGATTATTTCAAATGAAATATGGTGTACGATACAAAAAAGGACTTTGCTTCAATAAATTCGGTGACAGAAAATAAATTCTGCCACCGAATAAGTATCTCTTTTATGAAAAAACTATTTTCCCGGATTGGTAAATTCTGCCGGATAGGAAACCTTATCCCGAATGGTTCCGTCCAGTAGGTGGAGCCAGGTGTCGAATTCCCGTTTCCCCTCCTTGAGCACCACTACGCGGACACCGTTGATTTCAGGGGTGTAAGTGGTTTTCCATCCGCTGAAATGACCGTAAGCCAGGGCAATTCCGTGATAATTTACTATATAATCATTCACATGGTCGTGCCCCACGAAGGTGCCCATGACATCTCCCATCTCCCGCATCGAGAGGAACATACCCGAGTTGAGTTCGGGAGGACATTCGTCTTCCTTTCTTTCCCCATAGCGTACATTCTTCTCATCGTTGAATGCCAGCCGGTATTCGGGCAAAGCGATATGAAAATAGGCCAAAGCGGGTAGCGGTTGAAAATTATTCCTGATAGTATAATGTAAACTTTGCTCCCTGTACCATTGTATCTGATCCGTTGTCATCCAATCGTAACCGTTCACCCCCTCTATTGTGGAATAAGCGCCGGTATCGAAACAGTATATTAGGGCTGCCTCTTTCAGGGGCTTTTGGCTGCTATACAGCGGGATCACATTATCCATTACTCTGCCCCGGCTAACTTCAGACAACCTGTTGATATTGAAAGGGTAGTCGGTGATGATATCGGCGATCTCTTCCCGCGTCACGCCCTGTTCATGGTCGTGATTACCCAACGTTACGGCGAACGGTATCTTGCGGTCGATCACGAATTTCGTTACGGCATCCCAGCCTTCCCGCACCGGCCTTCCGGTTACGATATCTCCGGTAAATACTACCATATCAGGCTTTTCAGCGTCCAGTACCCTTGAGATGAGCAGTAACGTGGTGTCTGATTTCATATCTCCATGCTTATAGTGCGTATCGGTGAACTGCACAATCTTGAATGTCCCGTCTTTTTTAAAGGAAAGCTTTTGGGCATTTACCGAGAAAGGGATCACACCGAGCAGCAAAATAATGCTCCATTTTAGTTTCATCATAATTCTCTTTTAGTCTTTTAGTATCCACATAATTCCGTTAAAATCGTCACGGCCGTTATATTGACGCTGAACGGCTTCGTTAAGATTATCTGTATTGTAATTAATTTCATTTTGCGGATATTGCCATCTTGTGGGGAATTTGGTGTTGTCGGTAGGATTCATATTCGAATTGGGATTCAGCACAAATTCGGGGTATCCCGTACGCCGGAATTCAAACCAGGCCAAATATCCATTGTGGAAAAATCCTGCCATATACTTTTGATGGATGATTTGCTTTATCCTGTTCTCCACAGTGCCGTTAAGCGCCACCGAAGAAGGGTATGAATTGATGTAAGCTTCATCTATCATTGCTCCATGCGTATAATTTGCTGATACAAAATTAGTATAAAAACGCATGGAACTCTTGATCCCATTGGAATAATGCGTTTGGGCATCGTTATCGAGCCATCCTCTCACTGCTGCTTCGGCTAAAAGAAATTCCACATCCCAATGACAAAACAAGCCTAAGGGTTCGGCTGTTGCCAAATCCACATAGCGCTTATTCAGGTCGCTGTATTCCTTTTTACTTTTTTTATCGATAGTGCTGCTGTACTCATCTGATGGTTCTACACCGATATATGCATCGAAATTCGATTCTATTTTTCCTTCTGCCAATAACGATTCGGCCGGTTCGGCAACATAAAACAGACGCCTGTCCTGATTTTCTTTCAGCAAGTTAATATACGTGGTCGACAACATTGTATATTGGGTAAACGGATTCAAATCGGCAGCCGTATTACTCCATGGATAGCAATAACCCTTGGTCCCGTTGTAAGTAATAGCAAAATTGTCGTTATAATCTCTCATCAACGGACGTTGGGCAACTTCTTTGAATTTATTTACAACATTCAGATCATTATCGGAAGTTTTTTTATACAAATTTATCAGCACATATAACTCAAAACTGTTTACGAGTCTGCGCCATTTATCTACGTTGCCGCCATAGATAAAATCGCCTGATATATCGGCGCCTTTCGAAAATAAATCATCTGCCTGATCCAATTCATCCAATATACCTTTGAATACATCTTTTTGCAAGTCGTATTTGGGTTTAATGACGCCCTTATTACCTTGAATTGCTTCGGAATAAGGGATGTCGCCTACCCGCATGGAAAGTTGAAAAAACTGCCATGCCCGGATAAAATGTCCTAAAGCCCGGTATGAATTTGCGAGTTCAGGGCTTAAGGCAGTTGCATATTCGATCATGGGATCGACATTTTTTAAACCTGTGAGATGATTTGAAAAACTGGCTCTTCCCAAATTATTATATTGGGACCCTTCTTTGCGTTCCGTGAAGAGTAAATATTTTCCATGTTGGTACGGAACGGTAAAACCTTTGGTCGATTCAGTAGCCGTGGATGTTATTTCCCTAATCATCGTTGTGGCAAGCCATGGTGCGGTTGCCTGCGAAGGTTTATCGGGGTTGGTATTGATCTCCTCGAAATTATCGCAACCGACAGTAAGGATGGCAAATAAAGCTATTATTATATTGAATAAACTCTTATTCATAATTTTCTATTTTAATGATTGACAAAATTTGTCAGTTGAATTAAAACCCAAGTTTAATATTGAACCCGATCATACGCTGAGAAGGAGCATTCATATCTTCCGAACCGACATCGGGATCGGAATATTTGAAGTCTTTTGTCCACAAAAATAAATTTTGTCCGGTTAAGGCTACAGAAGCATTGTTTATAAATGTTTTGTGAATCAGTTTTGCCGGGAGATTGTAGGTAACCGATAATTCTCTCAGTTTTATAAACGTCTGGTCGTGAATACGGCCTTCCCATGAGTTTCCCCAAAGTCGCATATATTCCTGATAACTTACCGGAATATCGTTGGGTGCATATTGGCGGGTATCTTCAATGATGTTGCCGTCGGTATCGTAAGAAACCGATCCGCTTACTACTTTTACTCCTTTACCGACGTATTTCGCTCCGTTCACCACTTCGTCGTAACGGTATTGCGTATCGGTTTCAGGGGCAGATCCGGTATCAAACATTTTCCCATAGATGTAGTTGTCCATCAATCCCCCTACGCGTCCGTCGATACTGATATTCAAAGTCCAGTCATGATAGGTCAGCGTATTGATAAATCCGAAAGTGAAATTGGGATCCCTGTATCCGTATAATTGATTATACTCACTTAACCAAACATTCCCATCGGCGGAATGGATGATATTGCCTTGCGGATCCCTGAGCGCTTTTTCGGTTTGTGCATAGTAATCCAATCGTTTTCCGGGTTGAGTCCATTGATCTTTTTTAGAATATACGGGATCGATATCTACATAATAACGGTGTTGGTACGAATAGTTCAGCATGGAATTCCAATTAAAATCCTTATTGCTGATAATATCGCCTGATACCGTAATTTCCACACCACGACGGGCATAGGTTTCGGCTGTATTGATTAAAGTAGTGCCAAAGCCTGAGGAAGGAGCGATATCCTGTTGAATCTGCCGGTTGTAATACAATTTATCGAAATACGCAAAATCGACATACAATCTTTTTCCGAAGAAATAGGCGGCGGATCCGATTTCCCAGGTACGGCTTTCCGATGGCAATAAGTTAGCGCCCATTAAATTAGAGGGATAAGATGCAGCAAGATATCCCCAGGAGTTGGAGATGCTATAAGGAAGGTTATTATCATAGACTCCGAGCGGCGATTTGGCAATCGTCCAGGCTCCTCTTGCCTTCCACATTCCAAGCCACGAAGGTGCATTGAAGAATTCCGATAATACAACGCTTCCGGCTACCGAAGGATAAAAATAAGAGCGTTCCTCGAGGGGTTGTGTTGAGCTCCAGTCGTTGCGTCCTGTTACATCGAGATATACTGCACTGTTCCATGTTACGGACAATTTCCCATATACACTGTTTACCTGTTTTGCGTATGTTCCGTAAATATTTTGTATGGAATTTACGCCGACAGCAGTAGACGGAATGGCATTCGCCAGGGAATACCAGCCGGGCACGGCCAATCCGTTTACGGTTCTTGCTCCCTGGTTCCTGTCCTGATAATAATAAATACTGCCTCCGCCTAGCAGGTCAAAATCAAATTTCCCGACCGTTTTATTGTAAGAGAGCATGAGATCGCTGTTAAGGCTGTATCCCCATCTTTGATTCATTCCATACATGCCTTTACCACTCCAATCCCAATACACACCGCTGACGGAAGGGCCTCTTGTGGAGTATACCCCGGCAGGGTTTCTGAGTTCGTCTTCATTCTTGTAAAAATCGTAACCATTCCTGAAAATGAGTTTTAAATCTTTCAGAATATTATAGTTCATGGTGAGGCTGGCATTTAACTTGTTCTCTTCCAGACCCACTAATTTCTCATGCGCAATCAGGTAAGGATTATCATACCATGCAGAATACAACCAATTTTGTTTTTCGTGGGGAGTTATCCAATAATCGCGGTACTGACGGATATCGTAATCAGGACCTGTCCACATCAGTATCTGATAAATATATCCCTGGTTACCGTAACCTCCACCCCATATTTGGGGTGCGGTGGAGCGCATATATCCCATTTGGCTTTCTACTGAAAATTTATCACCCAATTTCATCTCCCCGCTCAAGGTATAATTGAACATATCTAACTTTTGGTTGGGATATTGTCCCTTATTATATACGTAATTGAGGTTGGTCCTGAAAAAACCGTTTTCACCTGTTTGGGTAACACTGACACTGTTGTTGGTAATTAATCCCGATTCGAGAAAGTTGCGGAAATTATTTTTTCCACTTGACACGAGGGGCATTTCTTCCTCTTGTTTGGTAACCGGATTCCATTGAAGGGCTGTGTTTCCAACATCCAGCTTCGGCCCCCACACATAGTCGTCTGCAATCTCTCCGTTGAGTCCGTGTCCGTATGATGTTTGCGCCTTAGGGATGGCAACCCATCCGGCCCTGAACATCGTATTGCTGTTGAATTCCACGGAAAGGCCTTTTTCTTTTCCCCGTTTAGTGGTGATCATAATGGCTCCGGCCGAACCCCGTGCACCGTATAATGCCGCAGCGGTGGCTCCTTTAAGTGTCGTGATATCTTCAATTTCGTCTGCCGGGATATCGCGCAGGCTCATATTTCCGTAAGGTACGCCGTTGATTACTAAAAGCGGTGTTTCTCCACGCATTTCAATGCCTGCCCGTGCATTGAACTCTGTTGAATTCTTGATGGTAAGACCTGCTACTTTTCCTGTTAATGAAGCAGTCATATCCACACCTTTCACGGTCTGTAAAGAAGAACCGGAAACATTTTGCACCGCATAGCCTAACGATTTTTCCTCGCGTTTTACACCCAATGCCGTTACCACCACTTCTTCCAAAGTTTTCGTATCCTCCTGTAAAACAATTGAGAAACTGGTTTTGCCTGTAGTGTTGATCTCCTGTGATAAGTAACCGATATAGGAAACACGTAGGCTTGCATTGTCTTCCACCTGTAATGAAAAGTTTCCGTCCACATCCGTTATAGTTCCGTTTATTGTTCCCTTTTCTATAAGATTAGCCCCGATAATAGGTACGCCGTAGGCATCGGCCACTGTTCCGGTTACTCGTTTTTTCTGTTGCTGAGCAATAGTTGTGGCAATCCCTTCCTGATTATCTTCCGGTTTGCCGGCAGACAGGATAATATGGTTCCCTTCCATGGAATAACGGATATCGTTGTCTTTCAACAATGAATTGAGTACCTGAGACACTGCTTTATGCTTTGTTCTTACCGATACTTTCTTATTTGTATTTACCTCATTGTTGTAGATGAAAAGATAGTCGGTTTGACTTTCAATTTCGTTTAGCACCTCTTTAAGGGTTCCATTACGCTTGTTGATCGTAACTCTGGCGTTTTGTGCATAGCCTGTTTCGGCCATAGCGCAGAAGACGCTGGCAAATAATAGGATAATAGTTACTCGCATAATCAATAAAAAATGTTTAATGGGTACTTTTTCGGTTAAATTGTTACCCGTTGAGTCGTTTTTCTTCATACATTTGTAATTGTTTTAAGTTGATACATAAATAATTTCAGGTTGTGTCGACGAAAACATCCGACCGGTGAGCGTTGCAGCGCCTGCCGGTCTTTTTTGCTTTCTGTGATAATTCAATCGTTTATCTCATTCATCATAGGCTTTTCATTTTTTGGATGGTGTTTATTTTATGTAAACTATCCCTGTCTCCTCGTCTCTTTCATAGGAGAACCGGATGCTTTTTTGCAGGACTCTTAAAGCATAATCCACTCCATCGGACTGCCGGAATTTTCCGGTATAAGTATGTTGGGGTAGTTGCTCTGTATTGATCTGAATTTCTACGGCAAAATATTTTTCAAATGTGAGAAGAATCTCTTCCAGCTTTTTGTCGCTGAATGCGATCAGTCCTTTGCGCCAGAGATACTTATCGGTATCGGAGATTGGGGTGATGGTAATCTGATTGTCAGTCATCACACCTATTTCGTTCGGTCGTAAAGAGGCCAACTTTGCCTCATCCCTGTAAATCTCTACACTGCCTTCGAACAGACTGGCCTCGAAACCTCCCTGTTTTGAATAGGCTTCCACATTGAATGATGTTCCGGTTACCTTAATATCTCCCGGGGCCGTTTTTACCACGAAAGGTTTTTTATCGTCTTTACTTACATCGAAAAATGCTTCCCCGTCTAAATAAACAGTCCGGTTTTTTTTAGAGAATTCCGAAGGGTAGCGGAACGTACTATTGGCATTCAGCCAGATGTCGGTATTGTCAGCAAGGATCAGGTGGATGCGCTGTCCTGCGGGGACAACAAGCGTATTATATTCTTCAGGCGTGTTACTTTCATATATCAGGGTGCGCATATACAATATACTCACAATAAGGAGTAACAGAACAGCGGCTACCGTGCCGATACCATGCCATGAAATAGTTTGTTCTTTTCGGTTCGGCTTTGAGATATCGGGAGAAGTGAGCAATAGTGCATCGTATATTTTACGTTCCTGCATGAAAGTGATTTTGTTCGCTTCGGAAGCTCCCATCCATTGCCTGATCTGCTTTTCTTCTTCAAAGCTCGTATTACCTTTAAAAAAACGGTATAGTAAATCTCTGTTCATTGCTTAAAAATGTTCTTATATATTATATAACATTTCAGCATTCAATTACCCTAAAAGAATGAATAAATTTTTTTAAATTATACAGGGTTTGTTATATGCGCTTATTTACTTTTGTTTCATATTATTATCCTTATTCTATTTTTTATTTGGAAAAACATAGAGGTTATGTTTCTTCTGTAGATAGGGTTATCTTTTCTGGATAGTATGGAAAAAGGTATTTAATTAAAGGGGAAAAACCGCTGAGCACAAGGGCCTGGAATTTTTCACAGAATGATATTGATTACATTCCGTAGGACATAAAGAGAAAACATAGTGGCAGTATAGAGAAAAAAGATTTTGTCCGGATCAATGAGGATAACGCCCAAATGGGGGTGGGCGGAGACAATCCATGGGTGTGAATAAGTCTTTTACATAAAATCTTTCAACGAGTCACGCAGCAGGTCGAGGGCTTTCGAGATGTGATATTCTACGGATTTTTGGCTGAGATCCATTTTTACGGCAATCACATTATATGAAAGCCCTTCGACGCGGCTCATCAGAAATATCCGTCGTGTTTTTTTCGGCAATTGATTCAATGTGGAGTCGATGATTTGCTGTATCTCTCCCGAAAAGAAAAAGTCGGGATCGCACGCTTCCAACGTACTGATCTTTGTCCGAAGCATCCACTCGGAATGATCTCTTAACGCTGAGGCTACACGTTGCTGTACCTGCTGGTGTTGCAGATGGTTCAGACATTTGTTTTTAATGATGGTCATGATGTAGGCCAGTGGGTTGGTGTCCGGCGACAGATCTTTCCTGTTCTCCCAATAACTTGTAAATGCTTCTGAGGCAAAATCCTCGGCAACGGATTTGTCTTTTACATATCCCACCGCAAAACGAACAAAGCGGGAGTAGTATTCATTGAACAATTGATTAAATGCTTGTATGTCGGAATACCTTTCCATTGGGATACACGAACTCAATTTGAGATGATTTTATCGCAGTGTCGATTGGTGGATTGACATGTTTGGTATGAAACCAACATGATTAAAATAACCTTTCTTGTTGTACGGACGATCAACAACAGGGATATCTCTCCGGTTTTCTTATCGGAGTCTTTTTACATGCTTATGATGGAACAATTATTCCACCTTTTCCAGTTTTATGGCGAATCCGCCGCCCGGTGCCAGATGAACTGAAAGGGTTTCTCCCGAATGGATCCGACGGGTTTCCCACACATAATCGATCCCTTTACGATGGGCATTTGCGCCGTCGCGGAAAAGCGTTACCCTATAGTATCCTTCCGGAAGGAAAGAGAGGTCGATTTCCATATCACGGCTTTCCCAGTTCGTAATGCCGCCGATATACCAGTCATTCGCTTTGCGGCGTGCGACGGTAACGTATTTTGCCACTTCCCCGTTCAATGCTACCGACTCATCCCAAACGGTAGGAATTTGTGAAATAAATTCAAGGGATTCCGATTCCTTCATGTAATTGCTGGGACTGTCGCAGAGCATATTCACCGGTGATTCAAACACAACGTACAACGCCAGTTGGCGACAACGGGTTCCCTGGCTCATCGGCTCGGAGTTAATAGGTCGGTAATTTCCTTTCGAGGCATTGCGCATGGCACCTTGCGTGTAGTCCATAGGTCCGGCCGCCATCCGGATAAAAGGAACCGTTACGTCGTAGGTCACCATATCGACCGACTCAGGCGACCACTTCAATTGTTCCAACCCGAATACTCCTTCGAAATTCAGGACATTGGGATAGGTGCGTTGCAGTCCGGCGGGTTTGTACATCCCATGAAAATCAAGGATCAGCTTATACCGTGCAGCCGTTTCCGATGCCCGGTAAATAAAATCCACCATCTGTTGGTCGTCCCTGTCCATAAAATCCACTTTGAATCCCTTGACGCCCATTTCCGAATAATGCCTGCATACGTTTTCCATATCGCGGTCGAACGCCCAGTAACCCGCCCAGAGGATGATGCCTACATTGCGTTGCTTCGCGTAATCGACGAGTTCCTGCAAATCGATCTCCGGTACCACTTTCAATAGATCCGCTTCGAGGTTTACGGCCCATCCTTCATCGAGGATCACATATTCGATGCCGTGTTCCGACGCAAAATCGATATAATATTTGTACGTCTCATTATTTATACCGGCTTTGAAATCCACGCCGTAAACATTCCAGGTATTCCACCAATCCCAGGCAACCTTACCGGTTTTTATCCATGACGTATCGTCTACACGCGACGGAGAAGCCAGTTTGTATGTCATATCAGACACGGCTAGTTGTTTATCGTCCGTAGAAACAAGGGCTACACGCCAGGGAAACTCTCTTGAACCTTTTATATTGGCGATATATCCCTCGCGTTCCTGCACGCGTTGCTGTAACTTATTATGTCCGCCTTGTTCCGTTTTGGATGGATAACCGGCGAAAACGCCCTGCAACCCGGCTACGGTATCAGTGCTTTTCCTTAAATACATTCCCGGATACGACTCCAGGTCGACTTCCGTGATACACACCTTTTTACCATTATTTGCTTCGACAAGAATCGGTAAAAACATAAGTTTCTCAGAATCTATTCCGGAAACGGGAGTATGGGTATATGTGTTTTCGAAAGAACTCTGGAAAGGATCTTTGGCATCCTCCCGCACATAAGGAATAAAAGCATTGAAATCCGAAGGAAAACGGAATGCCACTTCTTCCGATTTTACCTGAAATGGTATTTTCTTCCGGCTAACGAAGCGATAGGCCATTCCGTCGTCATACATTCTGAATGTCAATCCCCAATCACCTCTGAAATGAATGGTGAGTTCGTTATATTCCTCTTTAATTGTTGCTGATTTACTGAAAGGCGATGAAATAGTTCCGCTTTTTTTATTTGTTTTGCTGTTCTGTACCCTGGCTTTTTCACCCCAGACCTCTCCCGATGCCAATGTCATGGAAATAGGCGATGTGTCTATCAACAGGTCGTTCTCATGCGTTAGGGTGTAACTAATCGCCTGGTCTACGGTTATATTCACTTTTAGTTTATTATCGGGTGAAGACACGGAAAACTGTTTTTGAGCGTGGCTATATCCTGACATACAGCAAAAAAGAACTACTATTATAAGAATCTTTTTCATTATGTATTTATTTTCAGTTTATGAATGCTATTTTTTGAAGCAGATGAGCTTTAGGTGCAAATATAAATAATAAAGTTTATAAACACTTTATTTTTTATAATAATAGGGGATCTTTATTTTAGCAAAAAAGATGAAAAAATGATGAATTTTGTGTTTTTAGATTTTTTTTGGGGTGATTTTTGTTCCTTTATACCCATAATTTCAGGCTTGTTTATTTCTAATCGATTTACTATGATAGCTAGCAGGTTATTTTATAAGTATATTTAATTCAATTATTTATGTGTTTTTTCATTTTAAGATCATTTACTTTTAAGCTTACTTTATATCAGAATAGATATTTTTCCTCTTTATATTTGCAAGACCATATTTAATAAGTTTATGGAGTATCATGAGTTCATTAAAGTTAGATGTTATTCTACTATTTCAAGTTTTATGGTGTACTATTTCAAATGCTTTAGACTATTTGAGTCGCCTTCGCTCCTCGATTGTTAATTGAGTCGCCTTCGCTCCTCGATTTTCAATTCTACGTTCGACAATGTAAATGAATTATTCTGCTTTTACTTAACGAAATAGTTGCCTGCTATGGCATAGCATACGCAAACTTATTCTCTGCCTGTTAGCTTATCACAAGCATTGCATACACCGGAGTAAAAAGTAAACTAATATAAATAAACTAATTTAAATACCTATATACATTCAATATCGATAAACTTAAAGATCTAATGATGAGGTGTATAATGATCAAAATATGCATACTGACGGCGGTCGTTTTCGCATCCATTTCATGTGGCAGTGCGGAAAAGGATTATGAACCTTCCTTTCCTTTAGGTGAGTTTATCCGCCCGGTGTCGGTGAATCCCGTTATTTCACCCGATCCCTCTTCTGTTTTTTACTGCCCCATGAATGGGAGTGAAGTTCGCTGGGAGGAAAGCGATGCTTTTAATCCGGGGGCGGTTGTGAAAGAAGGGAAAATATATGTTTTATACCGGGCGGAAGATAATTCGGCTACGGGTATAGGTTCACGCGTATCAAGGATAGCGCTGGCCGAATCTACGGACGGATTGTCAATGGAAAGAAGAGCAGCACCGGTCCTGTTCCCTGATAACGACAATAACGCGAAGTATGAATGGCCCGGAGGATGTGAAGATCCCCGTATTGCCGTTACTGAGGAGGGACTGTTCACTCTTTTTTATACCTCCTGGGATAGGGAAGTGGCACGGCTGTGCGTGGCTACATCTACGGATCTTATCAATTGGGAAAAACATGGCCCTATCTTCGCGGAAGAGTATGACGGCCGTTTTCTCAATACATGGTCAAAAGCTTCGAGTATTTTAACCACGCTCAAAGATGACAAGTTAGTCATCAAAAAAATAAACGGTAAATATTTCATGTATTGGGGGGAATATGTGATCTATGGGGCTACTTCCGATGACCTGGTAAACTGGACTCCCATATTGGACAAAAAGAATGAATTAAAAATACTGATGGAACCGCGGAACGGCTATTTCGACAGTGATCTGACAGAATGCGGCCCCCCTGCGATCTGGACCGAAAAGGGGGTCATCTTATTATATAACGGAAAAAACAAAGTAGGGGAAGGGGATCCCAATTATGTCACCAATGCTTATTGTGCCGGCCAGGCCCTGTTCGATGCCCATGATCCTACGAAACTGATCACAAGACTCGACAAACCTTTCCTGATTCCCGAAGAGGATTTTGAGAAAAGTGGGCAATATCCTGCGGGAACTGTATTTATAGAAGGCCTGGTCTATTTTCAGAAGAAATGGTTCCTGTATTACGGCAGCGCCGATTCTCGCGTTTCGGTCGTTGTGTGTGATCCATTTATATAGAGGTTTTAACTAGACTGTATTAAAAACACAACAAAAACTCAAAAAACAAAACATCATGAAAAAAATGAAAGGAAGTAGGCAGATGTGCATCTACATTGCCTTATGCTTCTTGTTATTTTCTATTACTTCGTGTAATGATGAAAGTGACAATGAAGGTACTGTGGGACATGACCCCCGTTTACCTATTGTGGTGGATTATTTTTCACCCACAACTGGAGCCCGATCAACTCAGATAATATTGTATGGCTCAAACTTTGGCTACAATACGGACAGTGTAAAAGTATTTTTTAATGAAAAGGAAGCACCTGTGATTTCGGCGAAAGGAGATAAACTTCTTGTTTTAGCGCCACGATTACCGGGAGAGAATTGCAGGATAAAAGTTCGTATAGGGGGTCAGGAGAGCATATTTAAAGATGAATTTGACTACATTATCCAGACAAATGTTACTACGGTAGTAGGTGGTGATAGAGGATCTACCTCTTTTCCGGTAGGTACTGTCCCATTATCTGAAGCCCAATTTAATAATAATATGGAAAGGATTATCCAAATTGACTCCGAAGGGCAGATATACTTTTGTATTCATGTCGGAGGGGATAAGGATCATGTTTATGTAATAAACGAAGAAGTGGAACGACTAAGGCTGATAGATAACGATGCAGGTGCGTGGTTAAATTCCAATTTTGTCAGTTATGATATTAAAAATGACCAGATATTCCGGTTTCAGGCTAATATAGGCAATAATGAATATTGGTTCTATGATAAAAGAAATGACTTTGCCAAGAACATGGCTGGAAGAGCTGAATGGGAAGGCGAATCTATGGCACCCGGCGGTTGGGCAGATTGGAGCGCGAGACAGAGTTGTGCCATGCGACCAAGTGACGGCCAATTTTATTTCAGAATAAATGGAGGAAGTTTCGCCAGTTTAAACCCTATAACAGGAAAAGGGAAAAATATCACGGGAAGACATACTAATCAAGGATTTGGTACGAAAAGCGGAACCTGTAGAGGAATTGCTTTTGACCCGACAGATGATAATATCTTATACTTTTCAGTGGATGAAAGACATTGTATTTACCGATACGACTTTGTTACTGATGAAATAACGGTTTTCGCGGGATCTGAGAATGGAGAAGCCGGTTTTTATGATGGCGAAAGAAGAGAAGCCAGATTTGATCGTCCCAATCAAATTAGCTTTGATAAAGATTATAACATGTACATTGCGGACCGGATGAATCATTGTATCCGTAAAATTGTAATGGGTACAGGCTATGTGTCTACTGTCGCGGGCATACCCGGTGAATCCGGATACCGGGATGGTACCAATGAGGTGGCACGATTTAATGAACCGGTAGGAATTGCTGTAAATAATGAAGGTGTAATATACATTGGCGATGCTGTAAATCGTGCTATTCGTCGTATATCAGTTGAATAATTTGTAAATATTTATATTATGTACATAAATAGAATAATAATTTTTACCTTATTGCTTCTGTTTTCCTTTTCAACTCTCATTGCACAAGAAGAAAACAAATTTGTATTAAAAGGGATTGTCTATGATGAAATGAGTGAGCCTATCCCCGGAGCAAGCATATATATTAAAGATCGTCCGGGCATCGGTACGACCTCGGATATTAATGGAAATTTTGAATTAGGGGTTACCATGTATGATCAGATAATAATTTCATTTATAGGATATAAGCTGTATGAATATCGTGTAACTCAGGTAGTCTCGAATTTAGAAGTTCAACTGGAACTTGAGACTGAAACGCTGGATGAAGTAGTCGTTGTGGGGATGGGAACACAACGAAGGATTAGCTTGGCAGGTGCTATCTCTTCTATTGAGCCTGCTGAATTGGAAGTGCCATCTACCAATATAATTAATACCTTAGCCGGTCGTGTTGCCGGAATTATCGCGGTACAACAAAGCGGGGAGCCGGGTAAAAATATTTCTGAGTTCTGGGTACGCGGTATTGGTACATTTGGCGCGAATAGCGGGGCACTGGTTTTAATTGATGGTTTGGAAGGTTCGCTAAGTTCAATTGATGCTGCTGATGTTGAAAGCTTTTCTGTTTTGAAAGATGCGGCAGCCACTGCAGTTTATGGAAGTCGGGGTGCAAATGGTGTGGTATTGGTTACGACAAAAAAAGGTTTGGAGCAAAAGCTCAGAATTACAGCGCGTATCAATCATACTGTATCCCAATTGAAACGCTTGCCTGAATATGTGGATGCATATCAATACGCGCAGTTAGCAAATGAATCGGCGGTAGCTTCAGGTATCCCTTCTATATATAATGATACTGAATTGGAGATTATTAGGTATGAATTAGATCCGGATTTATACCCCAATATAAATTGGCAAAAAGAAATTTTGAATCCGGTCTCCTACCAGCAGACATACTATATCAGTGCACAAGGAGGTAGCTCTACTGCAAAGTATTTCACTAGTTTGGGAATGTCGCGAGAATCCTCAGCTTATAGAGCTTCTCAGGATAGTAAATATAATAATGGAGTTGGTTATAACACGTATAATTATCGCCTGAACCTCGATATTAACATGACAAATACTAGCAAGATTTACGTGGGTGTCACCGGCTTTCTGTCAGACAATACCCGCCCCAGTATGGGGAGTGATGAATTAGGTGTTAGTCTGACAGACTGGCTCTGGAGTTCACAGGCAAAAACTACTCCTTTATCTTTTCCTTTACGCTATTCTAATGGATTCCTTCCCGCATCAGACGAGGGAGATGATATATCTCCCTATGTCTTGTTAAATTATACAGGTAATTCTAAAGATAGGAATATAAATAATTTAGCGACTATAGCCGTTGAGCAGGATCTATCCTCGATCACAGAGGGATTATCCGCAAAAGTGCAAACCTCATTAAACAATATTAGTGTTTACAGGGATAGCCGTTACAAGATGCCCTCTTTGTGGATGGCGACCGGTCGCACACCTAACGGTTCGCTTATTATGTCGGAACGGGTACAAGAACGTACAGTAAATTACGCGAATAATTCCTCCTTTTGGAGGAGACTCTATATGGATGCCAGCATAAATTATGACCGCCTATTTGGTAATCATAGAATAGGAGGCTTACTGTTTTATTACATTGAAGACACCGCGGAATCAGGAGCCTCCAGTAGTATGAATGCTATACCGAGACGATACCAAAGTCTGTCCGGTCGTTTTACGTATGGCTTAAAAGATACCTATTTCCTGGACTTGAATTTTGGATTGAATGGGTCTGAGAACTTTCAACCCGGGAAACAGTATGGTTTCTTCCCTGCCGCTGCAGCAAGCTGGGTGCCAACCTCCTATGATTTTATGAAAGAATCCCTTAGTTGGTTGTCATTTTTGAAATTCCGCGCCTCTTATGGTGTTGTAGGTAACGACCGTATATCCGACAGGCGTTTTCCATACCTGACGATTATTGGACAGGAAAACTCTGCCAGAAACCGTTGGGGAGCTGTTGGCAAGCTAGATGAAAGTCAGGTCGGAGCTGACAACCTGGTATGGGAGAAGGCGGAAAAAATCGATTTTGGTATTGACTTTCACTTATTAGACGATAAGTTTAAAGCCACTTTTGATTATTTTATAGATAGGCGTGAAAATATTTTTCAGCAACGGACACAAGTCCCCGAGTTTGTGGGTGCTATCAGTCTTCCCTATGGGAATGTAGGAAGCATGAAAAGTTGGGGGGGTGATGGAAATATTGAGTTTCATCAAAAACTGGGAAGTGAATTATATTTGACACTACGGGGGAATTTCACCCTTGCAAGAAATAAAATCTTAAACTGGGAAGAGAACGAACAACCTTATCCTTATCTTGAAAGAAATGGTTATCCCCATGATGTAGAACGAGGATTGGTAGCCATAGGACTTTTTAAAGATCAAAGAGATGTTGAAATGAGCCCTCCTCAGTTTGGTACTGTTCGTCCCGGAGATATCAAATACAAGGATATAAACGGAGATGGGGTTATTACTGATGATGACAGGGTACCGTTATTCCCCAGGTCGGGTGTGCCGCAATTGATGTATGGTATGGGCGGTTCTTTACAGTATAAAGATTTCACGTTGAATGTCTTGTTAAGAGGAACCGGCCAAAATCACTTCTTATACGGCAATTATGATGGGTATATCCCTTTCAATAGCGGGCAGAAGGGTAATGTACTTAAGATTGCCTCGGATCCCAGGAACCGGTGGATTTCATCGGAATACAGTGGTGATCCTTCTACAGAGAATCCTGATGCACGGTTTCCGCGTTTGTATTATGGAAACAATGAAAACAACGCGAGAGCTTCCACGTTCTGGATGGGTGATGCCCGTTATCTGAGACTCCAGGAATTGAGTTTATCATACAGGTTGAACTCACGCTTACTACAGAATATGCTGAAAATACAATCTATGGATATCCAATTAATGGGTGAAAATTTGGCTGTCTGGGATTCAGTAAAGATATTTGATCCGGAACAAGCCCATAGAACCGGACAGGTATATCCTATTCCTGCACGATACTCCTTGCAATTATATCTAAATTTCTAAATAAATATAGTATATAGTTATGAAAAATACATTAAAATTTTCAATATGTGTGATGATCCTGAGTATTTTATGCTCATGCAACTACTTGAATGTAGACAGCTACTTTGAAGATACCTTTCCTGAAGATTCCATATTTGCCAACCAAGTCAACATTCAAAGATATTTCAATGCAGCAGTAGATTATCTTCCACGAGAAGGGAAAATATTCAAAGGCGGTAGTACACCGGGTGTTACAGGCTCAGATGAAGCGGTATCAGTTGAAACATATTCAAATGGCGTGGTCCCTGTAGCTTTTCCCGGAACAGAGTTAATGACTGATAAAGTTTCATTTACAACTCTGGGGGGCTGGGATTGGTCCTTCAATATTTGGGGAGAATGTTATAAAGTTATACGCAAAATGAATGTCATTCTATCGCGCCTGGATGAAGTGGAGATGAACAGCTTCGATCGGACGGAATTCAGAGCTAAGGTGCGTTTTGTACGCGCGTATGCATACTTTTGGTTAATCAGGAATTACGGACCGGTAATAATACTGCACGATGAAATTCTCGAAGTAAATGGTTCGCCGGCAGATTATCTATTGACACGTAATACATACGACGAGTGCATAGATTATATCTGCAGTGAACTTGAGTATGCGGCAGAAAATCTTCCCGTGAAGCAACCTATCGATTTGATCGCGAGTCCTACGAAAGGTGCAGCATTGGCATTGGTTGCCAGGTTGAGACTTAACGCGGCGGCTCCCCTCTTTAATGGAGGAGATGTGGCACGAAGATATTATGGGAATTTTACCCGTAAGATGGATGGTGTACATTACATATCCCAGGAATATGATGAGAAAAAATGGGCTATAGCTGCATTGGCTGCTAAAAGAGTGATGGATTTGAATCAATATGAGCTCTATACGGTTGAGGACGGGGGGGCATATGCTGAAAAATTCTTACCTTCTGGCGTTGAAGATTATCCAAATGGACCGGGAGGCATTGACCCCTATCGTTCCTATTCAGACAATTTCACCGGCGAAGCAATCGCAGCTAACAATCCTGAACTGATCTGGGGAACAACTGACAATATTGAAGAAATGACAGAATACGTCTTTCCCAATGGATATGGAGGTACGAATGTCCTTTGTGTACCTCAAAGAATGATTGATATGTACTATATGGCAGATGGGCGGGATATTTATAATTCCAGTGCCTTATATCCATATGAAAATCGCCCTTATGACAGGAATTGTGTCATTACAGACCCCGTCATTATATCAGATGGATTTTATGAATTACCTGCCGGAGTTTATAAATCGTATGCAAACCGTGAACCCCGTTTCTATGCTAATATCTCTTTCTCCGGTTCCAAGTGGTGGATGAGTTCCACAACTGAAAATAGCAGAAAAAATATAATTGTTGATTATTGGCGGGGTGGTAATGTGAGTATGAGCAATCCGTCAAATGGGAAGTACAATATTACCGGATACACTGCTAAGAAGTATGTGCATCCCAGGGATGCACGTAGTGGAAATGGAGCTATCCGGGTAACGAAAACATTTCCTATTATCCGCTATGCAGAAGTTCTACTCTCGTATGCAGAGGCCTTGAACAACCTGACAACCACCCATAATATCGATGGTGAGGAGGTTAGCCGTGACGTGGAAGCTTTAGCCGGCGCTTTTAATTTAATACGTTACCGCGCTGGTTTACCCGGTCTTACGGAAGGTGAACTGAACGATAGAAGCCAACTCGAAACGGTAATCCAAAGAGAACGGGCAATAGAATTGTTCTTTGAAGGACATCGTTATTATGATACACGTCGTTGGGGAATAATTGAAAACCTGGAAAGAGAACCCCTTACAGGATGCAATGTTGAAATGGGACAGTGGAATGGATATTACGCTCCTACAATCATTAATTACCAGACAATTAGGGAGCGTAATTTCCAGCCTAAGATGATCCTTTTGCCTATATCGAAAGATGAATTAAGAAGGGTTGCTACATTAGACCAAAATCCCGGTTGGGAGTATTAAATAAAAATCAAGCAATATGAAATACACTATTTTATTGAATAGAGCGAAAAGTGTCTTAATGGGATTGGTTATCCTGTCCACTTTTTCGGCTTGTGAAAAGATATTCCACGAGGAAGAACAATACCGTAAAGAAATATATATTGTAAGTGACAACAATAATGTTTTTGGTCAGGAATTTACTTTCGGAGAAGCAATTGACGGCTTCTTGTCTATATATGCGGCTGGTAATATATCCGTTGATAAAGACGTAAAAGTGTTGTTGGAGCGTAATGAGGCTATATTAAATGAGTATAACAAGAGAGTGAATGGGACCAATTACAGTGCCTATTCTTTGGAACTACCCGAAGATGCCTATTCATTACCGGATGGTTGGGAAGTAACGCTTACACCTGAAAATCCCTACTCGTTATTTCCTATTAGGGTGAATATAAATGATTTGTTGCCGGATGAAAGATATTACATTCCGGTCAGTATCCAATCGGTCTCTGATTATCAATTCTCCGAGAGAAAAAGTGATGTACTCTTTCGGGTCTTTTTCAAGAATGATTATGCTACTACCAAAACAGACACCTATTATTCAATGAATGGAACCATTCTCGACCTAAGAGAATATTTTGGATGGGGCGACTGTGGCACAACTGATCCAACCGTAGTCAATGCTACTAAGTTGGTCACACCTATTTCTGAAAATAGTATTCGTATTCTGCCGGCAACGATGAATAGCCGCGACAGAGGTGTATTGAACAGATCCGGGATTAAAGTTGAAGTCACCCAGGAAATTATTCAAGTTGATAGCCTGGGAGATGATGGTTTACCCACGGGTATTACCATCCCTTGTTATAAGGTGAATTTATCTCCTTACATGAATAGTAATTCCAGTGTGAAAATTATGGAAGCATCAGACGGTATCGATCAAAATAATCCAACTAAGTTGCCGAGTTACTACAATCCTAAAAATAACATGTTTGTTTTAAACTATTGCTATCGCATGCCTGATGAAAAATTCGCGTTTGATTTTTTTGGTAACAGAGTGGAGGCAGATAAGTGGCACAAAGTGAGAGAAGAGTTTGTCAGATTAAAGTAACATAACAATTAAAAGAAGAAAAGATGAGAAGGAACTATATAAAGTTATTTTGTATAATTTTGACTTCAATCATCGTTCTGGGGTGTAACGACTACGATATTACACCGGTAGAGTACGATGAGAATGCGAAAGAAAAAATTAGTGAAGAGCCTATTGCTCCAAACATAAATCCGGAATGGAATTTAGTTCCCATTCGCAACATTGGACAGAATGCAGACGGTGTATTTGTTTATAAGGATAATAAATACAATCAATTATTTGAACGAACCACCGGTTGGAATGGAGGTGATGGCGTTTTGACAACAGAACTTCCCGGAGGAAATATTTTTTGGTCCTTCAATGACAGTTTTTATGGTCGGGTTAACCCTGAAAACAGATCACGGTATAGTTCAAATTTCCCGCGAAACAATATCATGATTCAGAAAAACGGGGGTGAAACTCCTGCAGATCTCGTGTGGCTCGCGGATTATATCAGCACTGATCCCGATTCAGAAAGATATTTTCAGGCGAGGACCCATATCCGCCATCCTTGGGCATCTTTAAGTGAGGAACAAATCCAAAATGGTGAAATTGATTCAGATTATCTTTATTGGGCAGGCGATGCTACTGTAATTAATAAAGAAGGAACAAATAAACTTCAAGTACTATGGGGCGGTGTAGACAAAGACATGAATCGTGTTAGTACATGTTTAGCGACTTACAATTTGAGTGGAAGTATGCCCTCTGATTACTATAGCGGTTTAAATATTCCTGATTATGTCCCTCATACGGGTGATTATATGAATCTTGAAACGGTAGACCATGACTTCATGCCGGGCAACTCAACATATGGTTCAACAATCCTCGAAGGAGTAGAAGATGATAACCATATTTATTTATACACTTCGACTTCACAAGGTCCAAATCCGAGCGATAAATTGGATCAAAAAGTTGTGTTGGTTGCACGTACTCAGACACGGGATTTGTCAAGTAAATGGGAGTATTATATACGGAACCTGAGCGGCCAGTTCGGATGGCAGGATGATTATCCGACAGCAGATGAAATGATGCGTTCAAATATTCTGCTGAATAATGCAAGTTGTGAAATGCCTTGGATTTTTCATGATGGAGGTACCTACTACTTGGTTGCCCAGGCCGGATTTAGTGCACTTAATATGAAGATTTATCGAAGTGACACACCTTATGGGCCTTTCAGGGATGAGAAGGTATTATTCTCATTGCCTAAAACAATAGATAAGATCGGATACCAATACTGGAACGCGCTTTATATGGTCAATTTACATACAGGTTTGTCGAGAGAGGGAGAATTGGTATTTTCCACGAACACCGATGCGCCTGACTTTTTTGACAATTTCAACGCGCCGGGTAGTGCCGATTATTATCGTCCTTATTTTTATCGCGTTTACAACTGGAAGAGTGTTTATCGGGATGAATAAATCCATATGATCAGCCCTGTCATTTATGAAAAGAATAATATTGACAATACTTTTGAAAGTTATTTTCTGTTGTAATCTCTTAAGCATTTCTTCAATAGATCTTGTCGATTTGCGGTGTGAGAATTTGGTAAACCCCAATGGAATTGATAATATCTCTCCACATTTTAGTTGGAAGATTCAAAGTAATACTCCAATGGAGCAACAGTATTATGAAATTCAAGTTGCTTCGGACAGTTTACCATTGATAAATGATCGGGCTGATTTATGGAGTTCTGCCAGAATTAAATCATCGGCTTCAGTGATGGTCCCTTATAAAGGAAGGGACTTGGAATCCCGTATGTTATGCTATTGGCGGGTTCGGGTGTGGGATAAAAATGGAAACGCTTCCGCATGGAGTCCTGTTCAACGTTTTGGCATTGGTGTTTTAGAAAATGATGAACTTAAAGGGGAATATATAGGGGTGGCTACCGGAGACGTCAGATCACCATTATTGAGAAAATCATTTACTCTCGATGAATTTGGCATAACTTTCCTTCATGTAAATTCATTAGGTTATCATGAATTTTATATCAATGGCAGGAAGGTCGATGATCATGTATTATCTCCGGCAGTATCTCAATTAAATAAACGTTCGTTAGTAGTTACTTATGATGTAACACCTTATCTGCGTCAGGGACAGAATGAAATTATTCTATGGTTGGGACAAGGATGGTATAAGAGTACTACTTTTGGTGCAGATCATGATGGGCCGGTAGTGAAGGCGGAAATGAATACCATGCAAAATGGGAAATGGGAATCAATTCTTGTTACGGATAATACATGGACCGGGCGCGAAAGCGGGTATTCTGATACCGGAACATGGCAAGCCCTTCAATTTGGGGGAGAAAGGATAGATGGTCGTTTGCTCCCTGATAATCTTATGGAAAAAGGATTGGATGATTTGAGCTGGGAGCCTGTCAAAATCATTCAAATACCCAATCACAAAATCTCTCCACAGATGTGTGAGCCAAACAAAATACAGGATGCACTCATCCCTAAGAGTATAGAAGCATTGGGTAATAATTCCTGGCTGGTTGATATGGGAAAGGTACTGACAGGATGGTTTGAATTGCGTATTCCTCAGCTGCCTGAAGGGCATGAGATAAGGGTGACTTACAGTGATTATATGACCAAAGAGGGATACATTGAGGAACAGGGTGAGAGCGATGTTTATATCGCTTCCGGCAAAACCAATGATGTGTTCTGTAATAAATTCAACCACCATGCTTTTCGTTATGTGAAAATAACCAATCTGCCAATAAGACCTTCGAAAAATCAGATAAAGTCTTATCTCATACACGGCGATTATCAGTCGGCCGCTACTTTCAGGTGCTCCGATAATGAGTTGAACGCCATACATGATATGGTTAGTTATACATTGCGTTGCTTAACTTTTAGCGGCTATATGGTAGATTGTCCCCATCTGGAACGGACCGGATATGGTGGGGACGGTAACTCTTCAACACAGGCTTTACAAATAATGTATGATGTGTCTCCTACCTACATGAATTGGATGCAGGCATGGAAAGACGTAATGCGTGAAGGGGGTAGTTTGCCTCATGTAGCTCCCAACCCCGGTGCAGGTGGTGGCGGCCCCTACTGGTGCGGATTCATCGTGTTGGCTCCCTGGAGGACTTATGTGAATTATGGTGATCCTCGTCTATTGGACCGTTATTACAACACGATGAAGCAATGGCTGAGTTATGTGGATAAATATACGGTAAATGGACTGTTAAAACGTTGGCCGGATACCCCGTATCGTGATTGGTATTTAGGTGACTGGCTTGCACCTGCAGGAGTAGATACCGGCGCACAGTCTTCCATAGATTTGGTTAACAATTGCTTCATTAGTGAATGTTTAAGTACATTACAAAAGATTGCTACCACTTTGAACAAACAAGAAGAAGCCAGAGAATTTGCCGAAAGAAAAACTAAATTGAATCGATTGATCCATAAAACTTTTTATGATCCGGAGAGAAATGTTTATTCCACAGGTTCGCAACTTGATATGTCTTATCCCATGTTAATAGGAGTTGTCCCTGAAGAGTTATATGATAAAGTGAAAGGAGAATTAATAGCACGTACGAAAGAACAATATAATGGTCATCTGGCGGTAGGTTTGGTTGGAGCACCCATTCTCACAGATTGGACTATCCAGAATAAGGAAGTTGATTTTATGTATTCGATGTTAAAACAAGAGGATTATCCGGGCTATTTATATATGCTCAACAATAATGCTACCACCACATGGGAGTATTGGAGTGGAGAACGCAGCCGCGTACATAATTGTTATAATGGAATCGGCAGTTGGTTCTATCAGGCAGTAGGAGGTATTAGGCTTGATGAAGAAAATCCGGGCTATCAGCACGTATTTATTGAACCTCAAATTCCGGACGGAGTCACATGGGCACATACTACAAAGGAATCACCTTATGGGACAATCGTTGTGAACTGGGAAATAAACGATAACAAGCAGAATATGTATGTAGTTCTGCCTGTAGGAGTACGGGCAAATGTAGCCATACCCAATAGAACTCTCCGTTGTATTGTTGATGACAGGGAGATTGATTTTGATGGACAATCTTTAGCATTGCGGACAGGTACTTACAAAATTCAATTCGAATTTTAAGAACAAGTTTATGGAAGTTAGTCATTTGGAATATTTACTTAATGGAAGGATTTGATATAATGAAGAAATTTGTAGTCTTATGCTTTTGTTTATCCCTCATAGTGGATAGCATATACTCTCAGGCTATTCCTGTTTTCAAAGAAGGGGAAAAGGTTGTTTTTTTGGGAAACAGTATTACGGATGGAGGACATTATCATTCATTCATCTGGTTGTATTATATGACAAGGTTCCCGAACAGGGATCTGCGTATCATGAATGCGGGCATTGGCGGCAACACGGCCCTTGATATGTATAAACGCTTGGATGCGGATGTCTTCAGTAAAAATCCTACGACACTGGTCGTTACATTCGGAATGAACGATTCCGGATATTTTGAGTATAACGGGGATGACGGTGCCAGCTTCGGGGAAAAAAAATACCGGGAGACCTATGAAAATTTTAAACTGATGGAAGAACGGTTGAAAGGACTTTCCGGTACGAAGATCGTAATGATGGGGAGCTCTCCCTATGATGAAACTGCAAAGATCGAAGACAATACCGCACTGAGAGGGAAAAATGACGTGATGCAACGTATCGTGGCATTTCAGAAGAAATCAGCGGAAGAGAACAACTGGGAATTTCTGGACCTGAATGCCCCTATGATAGCAATTAACCGGAAGTTCCAGGCGAGTGATCCGGGATTCACTATTTGCGGTCTTGACCGTATTCACCCTGAAAATGACGGACACATGGTGATGGCTTACCTTTTCCTCAGGGAGCAGGGATTGGATGCCAATGCGGTAGCGGACTTTGAGGTCAATGCATCCAAAAAATCAGTTGCCCGATCCGAAAACTGCGAAATATCCAATGTAAGGGGAAACAGAGGGACGCTCTCTTTTGATTACCTGGCTTATTCGTTGCCCTATCCGTTAGATACGGTCCCACGCGGTTGGAATGCAAAAAAATCACAAGCCGATGCGATAAAGTATATACCGTTTATGGAAGAAATGAACCGGGAGATAATTAAAGTCACGGATCTGGAGAAAGGTGATTATAAAATGTTCATTGACGGAGAAGAGATCGGGGTATGGTCGTCCGGGGATTTGAGCAAAGGGGTGAACCTGGCGGCAGAAACAAAAACGCCGCAATACCAGCAGGCTTTGTCGATTATGCATCTGAATGAAGTGCGTTGGGAGATTGAGAGGAATTTCCGGGATTACGCCTGGATACAATTCGGCTTTTTTCAGGAGAGGGGATTGTTGTTTGCCAATAACAGGGCATCGCTTGAAGCACTTGATAAGGAAACGGGTAACAACGGATGGCTGAGAATGCATAGGGAGAACTACGCCCGGATGATGCATCAGTCGTTTCGTGAAATACGGCAAGCGGAAATAGATATGATCGTTTCGGAGATCTATGGGATAAATCAACCTGTAAAGAGAAAGATAGTTCTGGTAAAGACCTGATTTGTTTGTATGAGTGTGTAAGAGGAAAGGAATGGTATGGCATTTGGAAATTTGAACCGGAAGTATAGGTTATCTATCTTTATTTTGTTGTATGTTTTAATAGTGAAGGCTCCTGCTCTGTCACAAACCGCCTGGTTCGCGGATGGTTATCATGGTGGTGTGTATGGCCATTACCCGCAGTGGCAGGCGCGGTTCATGGTAGAGCAGTTGGAGAAACATCCTCACTGGGCGATCAACCTGGAGATCGAACCTGAGACCTGGGATACCATCAGCGTGACCGATGCGGAGAACTTCAAAGCGTTCCAGGCATATTTTGAAAAAGAAGGCACGTCGGGGCGTATCGAGTTTGTAAACCCGACCTGGTCGCAACCATACTGTTATAACATATTGGGCGAGAGCATCATCCGGCAATTCCATTATGGTATGGCAAAGACCCGGGAATATTTTCCGGGCGCCTCTTTCCTTACTTATGCCGTGGAAGAGCCCTGTTTCACGAGTAGTTTACCGCAGATCTTACAAGGTTTTGGCTTTCAATACGCGGTATTGAGAAACCCCAATACCTGTTGGGGAGGTTACACCAGCGCTTTTGGAAAAGACCTGGTAAACTGGATCGGACCCGACGGGACTTCCATTCCGGCTGTACCGAGATATGCTATTGAGGAGTTATCCACGGAATCTACCTGGCAGACCGAGTCGTGGACCAATTCCAACCGTTTCATCGAAAAGTGCTTTGCCAATGGTATACAATACCCGGTAGGGATGTGTTTTCAGGATGCGGGATGGAACGGAGGCCCTTGGGGCAGTGAATACAAACCTACACACTATACTACCTGGACCAACTATTGTGAAATGATCAAAGGGAAGGTGGAGCCTGAGGACTGGCATTTCACCCAGGAAGATATCAAACCGGGACTGGTGTGGGGGGCACAGGTAATGCAGGAAATTGCCCGGCAGGTACGCGTGAGCGAGAACCTGCTCGTCACGGCAGAAAAGATGGCAGCGATGGATTATCTGTTCAACCGTGAAAGTTGGCCGGAAAAGGATTTTGCCGAAGCATGGAGGACGTTGATGCTTGCCCAGCACCACGATTGCTGGATCGTTCCTTATAACGGCAGGCCGGGAGATACCTGGGCCGATAAAGTAGTCCGGTGGACCGATGCCACAAACCAGATTGCATCCGATAAGATATCAAATCTCTTTGACGGTACGGACAATCCTGCATACATCCGAGTGTATAATACGCTGGGGTCGGGACGAAAGGAAGAAGTGACCCTGATTTTACCGAAGGATATTCGAGGCCGGGAGGTGGCAGTCCTCAACATTCAGGGAGAGCCTGTTCCTCATCAACTATCAGAAGATGCTAACGGTGATGTGAAACTGTTCTTTGAGGCGTCTGTCCCGGGAATGGGTTATGCTACTTATCGGTTGATATGCAGCGACAAGAAACTACTCTCTGAAAGAGATACTAAGCTTTCTTCAGAGAAACTCACCATAGAAACAGACTACTATTCGGTAATTGTTGATCCTGCGCATGGTGGTACGATCACAAGCCTGATTGATAAAAAAAACGGGAACAGGCAGTTGGTACAAAGCGGGAAATATCTGAACGACCTGAGAGGCTTTTTTTATCAGGAAGACAGATTTCATCAGGGGTCTGAAAACCGGGCTATGGCCTCGATCATTGAAGAGGGGGAGATATTTACCCGGATAAAGGTTGAAAATCAGATTGCGGGGCATAGCTACTCCAAACTGATCACTTTTTATAAGAACAATCCCCGCATCGATTTCGCCTTGCATATCGATTGGAATGGACAGCCGGGAATTGGCGCGTATGATCAAAGCGATGATTATGAAGCCACCGACCGCAATAAGGCGTTCTATAATGATGATTATAAACTTCATCTGCGTTTCCCGTTCAATGATATAGGCCGGAAGATATATAAGAATGCACCGTTTGATGTCACTGAAAGCCAGCTTGACAATACACTTTATTCAAGCTGGGACAGTATCAAACACAACGTGATCCTGAATTGGGTAGATATTACCGGAAGGGAGCGGGATTACGGGGTGGCACTGTTCTCAGACCATACTACGAGTTATCTGCAATCCGACAGTTTGCCGCTGGGACTGACCGTTCAATATACCGGCAGGGCTTTATGGGGAAGGAATTACAGGATCCATAGACCCACAGACATACGGTATGCGCTTCTGCCTCATTCCGGCGACTGGGAGAGGGGAGAAGTGGAAAAAGCGAGCGGCCAATGGAATGAGCCCATGGTCGCGCAACTTACATCATCTTCTACTGAACTGCCGGAAAGATCCATACTCGAAACGGTCGGTGACAATCTGGAGATATCTTCCATGACCGTAGAGAGCGGCCATCTGCTTATTCGTATCTATAACACTTCTTCCCGGGAGATTCTGCGGGAAGTAATCTGGAACAGTAGTGTGGGAAAAATAGAACAGGTGGACCTGAAAGGTGATCTTATCCGTGAATTGTCACCCGCCTATAAAGCCGATGGTCGGTTAATCACAAAAATAACAATACCCCAATTCGGCTTCGTGACATTGCGGTTAATTGATGTGCAAATCTAAAATTGATGATGATGAATAAATATTACCCGGTAATACTCTTGTTATTAGTGTGGACACACTTTTCCTGCACGAATAATAATAAAAGCGAGGATGATTATGCCTCGCATGTGAATCCTTTTATCGGCGCAAGTACGAGTGTGGATGCTGCTGGGGCTTACCACGGCCTTGGTAAGACCTTTCCCGGGGCTGCTACTCCTTTCGGGATGGTGCAGTGTAGTCCCAACACGATTACCGGAGGTGATAACGGATCGGGTTATAGTTATGAACATACTACCATAGAAGGGTTTGCTATGACCCAGTTGAGCGGTATTGGCTGGTATGGTGATTTGGGTAATTTCCTGATCATGCCTACGACCGGTGAACTGAAAACGGTTGCCGGCACTGAGGCAAATCCTGATGATGGTTATCGTTCCCGTTATTCGAAAGAGAGTGAAATTGCATCGGCAGGTTATTATTCCGTGCTTTTGGATGACTATAAAATAAAAGTGGAGGCTACTGCAGCCACACATAGTGGTGTTTACCGCTTCACTTTCCCTGAAAATCCACAATCACGCGTTCAAATTGATCTGGCACGGAGGGTTGGTGGAACATCCACGCGACAGTTTATAAAGATGGTTGACGATCATACTATCGAAGGATGGATGGAATGTCCTCCTGAAGGAGGTGGTTGGGGAAATGGTGACGGTAAATCCGATTACACTGTTTATTTCTATGCACAATTCAGCAAGCCGCTCGAAGATTATGGTTTTTGGAATGCCGAAATCCCGGATGGTATGTCGCGTAAGCGGGAAGTTGTCACATCAGATGCATATCGGGAATTGGTGTCCAATGCCAATATAGAAAACGGAGTAACCGGGATAAAAGGCAAACACTTGGGATTCTTTACCAATTTCGCATCCCAGGAGAATGAAGAGGTTATACTCAAAGTGGGTATTTCATTCGTGGATATTGAAGGAGCCAGGCAAAACCTGGAGAAGGAGATCCCGGATTGGGATTTCGACCGGGTACATCAGGAGGCGTATGATGCGTGGAACAGCGCATTACAAAAAATAAAAGTGAAGGGTGGGGATGACGACGAGAAAAAGATATTCTACACTGCCCTGTATCACACGATGATAGACCCGAGAACTTTTGAAGATGTGAATGGTAATTATATCGGAGGAGATGGCGAGATCCGTCAATCTGATAATTTCACCAAAAGAACCGTATTTAGCGGGTGGGATGTGTTTCGTACACAATTCCCCTTGCAGACACTGATCAATCCTACACTTGTAAACGACATGGTCCAGTCGCTTGTCACGCTTGCGGAGGAGAGTGGCAAAGGTTACTTTGAAAGATGGGAGTTATTGAATGCGTATAGTGGCTGCATGATTGGAAATCCTGCCATATCGGTACTTGTCGACGCTTTCTTCAAGGGTATTGATGATTACGATATCGAAAAAGCGTATCAGATAGCGCTTAATACCAGTGAAAGGAGTGGCAACGAGAAGCTTGGTTTTACTGTTCGTAGTGATGCCCTCGATTCGGGAAGCGCGGGATATGCCGTCGGTGATTTTTCCATATCCAATACCCTTGAATTGAGTTATACCGAATGGTGTATGTCTCAATTGGCTGAGAAGTTGGGCAAGCAGGAAGATTATGGAAAATATCTTGCGCTTTCCAAAAGTTATAAAAATGTGTTTGATCCCGAGGTGGGTTGGTTCAGGGCAAAGAATGAAGACGGTACATGGAAAGAGTGGCCGGCAAGAGGCCGCCTCCGGGACGGGTACGGTACTGTGGAGAGTAACCCTTATCAACAGGGATGGTTTGTACCCCATGATGTGGAAGGGATGGTAGCATTGATGGGAGGTCGTGAGAAGGTGCTGGCCGATTTGCTTGAATTTTTCGAAAACGTGCCGGAGGATATGATGTGGAATGACTACTATAACCACGCGAATGAACCGGTACATCATGTTCCTTTCCTGTTTAACCGTTTGGGATATCCCTGGCTCACACAGAAATGGAGCCGTGAAATATGTCGCAGAGCATATAATAACAGCGTAAATGGCTTGGTAGGGAATGACGATGTGGGACAAATGTCGGCCTGGTATGTATTGGCATCTATCGGCTTGTATCAGGTTTGTCCGGGCGACTTGCGCTATGAAATTACCAGCCCCGTTTTCGAAGAGATAACCATTCAGTTGGATGATGACTATGCGTCAGGAAATTCATTTACAATAAAGACCATCCATAATTCTAAAGAAAATATCTATATTCAAAGTGTGAAGTTGAATGGAGAACAACTGCAGAGATGCTATCTCAATCATGAGGAAATTACTTCCGGAGGAATTTTAGAGATAGAGATGGGGCCGGAACCCAATCGGAATTGGGGGATATAATAAGAACTGAACTTTCACGTGTAGTTCTTGAAACACGTACGAAACTTAACTAAAAAAGAAACAAAATGAGAATAATCATTGCATTGATCCTAATCAATTTACTTGCTTGGTCGCCTCTTAAGGAAGAGAAGGCAGATTTAGTTTATTACGTGAATACATTGCAAGGAACCGATTCGAAACCGGACTTCAGTTACGGGAATACCTATCCCACCGTGGCTGTACCTTATCCCATGCATGCGTTCTCCGCGCAAACCGGCAGGAATGGAGATGGATGGAAGTACCAGTATTCGGCTACCACCATCCGGGGATTCCAGTTAACCCACCAGTGCAGTCCCTGGGTAAGGGATTACGCGACCATTAGCCTGATGCCCCAGACCGGGGTATTAAAGGTAAATGAAGAAGAGCGTGCCGTTGGTTTCTCGCATGAGAATGAAATAGCCTGCCCCCATTATTATGCCGTAGCTTTGGAGAATCAAGTGTACGTGGAGATGTCGCCCGTGGAACGAGGAGGCATGATGCGCTTTTCTTTCCCTGAATCGGAAAACTCCTACCTTGTCTTGGATGGTTACATTGGTAAGAGTCGTATCGAAATATTGCCCGAGGAACAAAGGATCATCGGGTGGGTTCACAGCGGCTTCCTTTTTCCGGCAGATATGAAAGGTTTTTTTGTCCTATCCTTTGATCAACCCTTCCTCTCGTATGGTACGTGGGAAAATCATGAAGATGAAGTCATCCCGCGAAATCGTATCGATGAAGGAGAGGGAAAAGGGGCTTACATTGAATTTGAACCGGGTAGCACCGTACAGGTTAAGATATCGATGTCCTATATCAGTCCTGAGCAAGCACAGCTAACCATGAATCAAGAGTTGGGTGAATTGGAGGATCTGGACGAGGTGAAAAATGCTGCCGGACAGCTCTGGAATAAATTGTTGGGAAGAATAAAAGTGGAAGGCGGTAGCGAGGAAGATAAAGCGACATTTTATTCCTGCCTGTTTCGTTCCAACCTATTCTCCCATAAGTTCTATGACATAAACGAGGAAGGAGAGCCCTATTACAGAAGCCCGTATGATTCCAAAGTGTATCCGGGCTATATGTATACCGACAACGGATTCTGGGATACGTTCCGTTCTCAGTTCCCGTTGACCAATATCCTGCATCCAACCATGCAAGGACGCTATATGCAGTCGTTGTTGGATGCCAAAGAACAGTGCGGTTTTTTCCCTACCTGGTCCTGCCCGGGAATGTCGGGTATCATGATTGGGAATCATGCTATCTCGTTGTTGGCAGATGCTTGGGCAAAAGGAATCCGCAATTTCGATCCTGAAAAAACGCTGGAACTCTATTATCACGAGATAACCAACGTAGGATTTTGGAAAGGTTCCAGCGGCCGGGAAGGTCATGAGCACTATTTTGAAAAGGGATACATCCCTTTTGACGTGAGTGAGAGCGCGGCCAAGACGATGGAATATGCGTATAATGACTGGTGTGCCTATTATCTTGCAAAAACGACCGGCAACAAGAAATACGAAGAAATTTTCGGCCGGCTCATCGATAACTATGAGAATCTTTGGGATCCTGAAACGGAATACATGCGAGGAAGAAAGCTCGATGGCAGTTGGGTATTTGAAGATTTCAACCCCTATCGATGGGGAAATCCGTTTACCGAAGGTAACTCCGCGCAATACAGCTGGTCGGTATTTCACAATGTGGAAGGCCTGATAGCATTAATGGGGGGCGAGGAAAAGTTCATTACCCGCCTGGATACTTTCTTCACCGGCACAAACGAGTTCGATAAAGGCTCGTATCCGGATGTGATCCACGAAATAAAAGAGATGCTTGTTGCCGGTATGGGACAGTATGCGCACGGTAACCAGCCCTGCCAGCATGTTCCCTTCCTGTATAGCTACGCGGGAGCACCCTGGAAAACGCAAGAGCGCGTACGTAAAGTGATGACACAACTCTATAACGCATCACCCCGAGGGTATCCGGGAGATGAAGATCAGGGCGGCCTTTCGTCGTGGTATGTACTGAATGCACTGGGTATTTACAGCGTTTGCCCGGGTACCGACCAATACGTGTTAGGAAGTCCTTTATTTCAAAAAGCGACGATTACACTTGAGGATGGGAAACAGTTCATTATAGAAGCAAAGAATAACAGTGCAGAGAATGTTTATATAGAGTCAGCTTCATTAAACGGCAAGGAATTTTCTAAGAACTGGATCACCTATTCCGACATTGTGGAGGGAGGAAAATTGACATTCGTGATGAGCAACAAACCCAACAAGGAACGAGGAACCCTCCACGAGGATCGCCCTTATTCTGTATCTCGTAAATAAAATAAATACTTATTTTTTATGAAGAAGATAACGCTTCCACTTATAATCTGGTTAATATCGATTTTGTTTTTCAACTCTCATGCGCAGAACAGAGAGTTCGCGTTAGACAGTTCCAATCCCGATATCAGGTGGGAACTAAAGCCTGAAGCAGAAGTGAAACAGTCAGGATTTAGAGTTTCTACACCCGGTTTTCAGATGAAAGATCATGTGGAAGGGGTTGTCCCCGGCGTTGTGTTTACAGCTTATGTAGAGGCCGGACTGGAAAAAGATCCCAATTACGCAGATAATATTTATCAGGTAGATGAGTCTTTTTATAATCGTTCTTTCTGGTACAGGATGGAATTTACAGCGCCATTATTCGTTAAGGAAGGGGAGCGTATATGGCTTCATTTTAACAACACGAACCGATATGCCGACTTCTATTTTAACGGCAAAAAGATTTCCGGTACTGCTACATCCACCAGAGATGTGAGTGGACATATGTTACGTTCGAAGTTTGACGTTACTGACCTGATAAACAAATCAGGGAAAAACGCTATAGCCGTTTTGATCTACGACGCTAATCAGAAAAAGACCCGGGATGCCAAGGAGGGGTTTGGCATATCGGCCAGTCCTACTTATCTTTCTGCTGCCGGATGGGACTGGATGCCTTATGTGCCGGGAAGGTTGAATGGTATCACCGGAAATGTATATCTTCGGGTAACCGGCGAGGTCATTATGGAAGACCCCTGGATTCGTTCTGAACTGGAATCGGATGATATTGCTTATCTGGCTTTTGAGACCACTCTCAATAACACCTCGCGGGAAAAGAAAGAGGCAAAGGTGACCATTACAATACAGCCGGGTGATATTCAAGTCTCTCAAAATATGTCGCTTGATGCGGGACAGACCGGAAAGGTGTATATGAACCGGAAACAATTTGAGGAGTTGATTGTAAAGGAGCCAAAACTCTGGTGGCCCAATGGATATGGAGAGCCCAACTTATATAGCTGTGAAGTGACTTGCGAAGTAGATGGAAAGGTGACCGATAGCCGGGAGATATCTTTTGGCATCCGGAATTATGAATACCGTTTCGAGCGAAATGCTATCGATTGGCCGGTGTTGACTTTTTATATCAATGGACAGAAACTCTTTATCAAAGGAGGAAACTGGGGAATGAGTGAATATCTGCTCCGTACCAGCGATAAAGAGTATGAGCAAAAGATTCGCCTGCACAAAGATATGCACTATAATATGATCCGATTGTGGACGGGTTGTGTCACCGATGATGCATTCTATAGGTATTGTGATCAGTATGGAATAATGGTGTGGGATGATTTCTGGCTCTATGTAGCCTATAATGAGGTGGAGGATGAAGAACATTTTAAACAAAATGCACTGGACAAGGTAAGGCGTTTGAGAAATCACCCTTCGATAGCGCTGTGGTGTGGTGCCAATGAGACCTATCCTTCCCCTGAACTGGATCATTATCTCAGAGGGATAGTTGCATCGGAAGATCATAACGATAGGATGTATAAATCGTCATCAAACCAGGATGGTTTGTCCGGTAGCGGATGGTGGGGTAACCAACCTCCCAGACATCATTTTGAGACTTCCGGCAGTAACCTCGCATGGAACAACCCTCCTTATCCGTACGGATCTGACCGGGGCTATGGTTTGCGCACGGAGATTGGTACGGTTACTTTTCCGGTGTATGAAAGTGTGAAATTATTTATGCCTGAAAACGAGTTATGGCCGCTGCCTACCGATGAACAGTTGAAGGAGGATGACGAGACTGTATGGAACAAGCATTTCTTTGGAAAAGAAGCCTCCAACGCCAATCCTGTCAATTACAAGAAAGCGGTGAATGAACAGTTTGGAGAATCCGATAACCTGGAGACGTTTTGTGAAAAGGCACAGTTCCTGAATATTGAAGTGATGAAGGGTATGTACGAGGCCTGGAACGACAAGATGTGGAATGATGCCACGGGAATCCTGATTTGGATGAGCCAGTCGGCCTATCCCTCGTTTGTATGGCAAACATACGACTATTATTATGATGCCACGGGATCTTACTGGGGTGCCAAGAAAGCATGTGAGCCACTTCATATTCAATGGAATTCTTCCAGTAACAGTGTCAAGGTGATAAATTCCTCTTCTGAGGATATGAAACAGGTTATGGCATCTGTCCGCATTTTCGATCTGAATGGAAAAGAAATTCCATTGTATGCCAATTCAGTACAGTTGGATGTGCCTGCTGCCGATCTGAAAGAGGCCTTTTGCTTGAATTTCAATGATGATTCTGCTTCCAGTACAGTATTGACTCCGCTTCATTTCATTCTTCTTGAATTGAGTGATGCTGAAGGAAATTTGATCTCCGAGAATTTTTATTGGCGGAACGGAAAGAATGATTTGGATTATACTGATTTGAACAAACTTCCGGAAGCTGACCTTTCAGTGAATGTAGCCAGCAAGACAACGAATGAAAACGATAGCAATGGGATAGTAAGTCTGACAATAATAAACAATTCCCCGACCGTTGCCTTTGGTAATCGCCTGAGATTGATAGACAGCGTAAGTGGAGAGCGGATACTTCCCGTAATAATGAACGATAATTATTTCACTTTAATGCCCGGTGAAGAGAAGGTTATTACTATTGAGGCAGATCTTGATATGTGCAGGAATGGCGCTGATTTGCTCGTTAAGCAATATAATCACAAGGAGAAAAAGAGATTATCTGTTCATTTTTAATGTGATAAAGGTTGCAGAGTCGCCCCTTTTAAGAACATATTAATTACAAGTAGTTAGTATAAAAAACAATTATGACCATATGATATTATTATCGTTCTTACTTTGTCTCCTCGTCTCTTGTTCCGACAGTGATAACCATACAAAGAAGAATCCCTTTGAACCTGATGGCGACCATCCCTATATTAAGATCGCCACTACATTCAATGCTGATACGCTATACCTGTCGTGGGAACTAACCAACCCGGACGTCAGTTTTGATAATTATCGTATTGAGTTGAGCAAACCGGCCACAGCTAAAACGGCAGGAAGAGACGAAACTACGTTCTATTTCACCCATGTGCCTTATAATGAACCTGTATCTGTAACTCTTTCATTGATGAAGGGCGACGAAGTTATAAGCTCCAATACTACCCAGGCAAAGATTGATGGTCTCGACAAGGTGATTGCAGGCGTTATCATTCCTGACCAGGGAAGCGTAACCGCGGGCGATGGAATGTATTCCATTGCCTTGCCCGATGGCAGGAGTATCTTCCTGATGGGCGACTCCTACGTAGGAATAGTTACAGGCGGACAACGTCCAACATCCGATCGTATGTATCGCAATACCTATATTGTATATGACAATGGGAAGGTGAGTGCCATTTACGGCTACGGGGGCAACAAGAATGCTTCTGCAGCAGTACCTCCCGATTATCCCGACGAGCAGAAATGGTACTGGCCCGGACACGGATTTGTGAATGGCGATAAGTTGTACATTTTTCAAACCCTGATGTATCAGGGAGGTGAGGGTATGTGGGGATTCATGTATGAAACCACCCATATACTGGAGTATAACCTCCCCGGTTTAGAATTGAATAAGATAACGCCCATACCATTTAACGGCTCAGCAGATATTCATTACGGAATGGCTGCACTCAACGATGGCGATTATAACTATATCTATGCGCAAGTGGATGTACGAAATGATATGGATCCCATCACCGAAGTACTGGTTGCACGGACCGCCGTAGGCAATCTATACGACAACTGGCAATATTACAACGGTTCGGGTTGGAGTGCAAATTCATCAGATGCCGTGAAGCTGGAAGGCTTATCAACTGTACCCGTTTCGTCACAGTTCAATGTATTCAAACTGCGGGGCAAGTATGTATTGCTTACACAAAAGAAAACTTTTAATTCCGGTGAGATATACACGTTCGTTGCCGATAGCCCTACCGGGCCCTGGAGAAATAAACAACTCATATTCAGTACCTACGAACAGAACATTCCCCATTTATTGACTTACAATGCCATGGCTCATCCGCAGTTTGAGAAAGACGGGATGATACTTGTCAGCTACAACGTGAATACTGAAGTATTTGCGGAGCAGTTCAGTGATGTAAGTACTTATCGCCCCCGGTTCTTCTGGGTCGATATAGATAAAATTATAGATTAATATACTGAAAAATAATAACTTATAAACTTAAAAATTAAAATGATGAAAAATATGCATTGATACTTACAGTAGTTTCGGTTTTGTTCGTCATCGTGAGTTGCAAAGATGATAACCGGACAAGAATATCATAAGATTACCCATCTGACTATGATATAAATTATGGCTTTTCCATGTCTACCAATACGATGAGGGTGGTGATGAGCCTCAAATGAACTTCACTGCTGATCCTGCGATGTCTTTCGTTCCTGCTACTTTCGGTTTCGGCGATATATTCTCCATCCGCTATAACGAACCGAACTACGTAACCGAAGGCGGTCTGAAAGAGGGCGATGTTCATCTGTATGCAAAGGTACAGTACCTAGAAGGTGGAGTAGAGAAAGAAAAGATCGTGGACGAGATTTCCGATAAAACCCTTATGGAATCACTGGGTGATCTGGGCGTAGTGACTTCTTTCCAGAAATACATTTACCCAAGAGAATTCTTTGGTTTATCCAAAGATGACGATATATTAGGTATTCAGGTTCATTTCACAAATAAGGATAAAAGTGTTGT
>ENA-UOOI01000538-UOOI01000538.1-fermentation-metagenome-genome-assembly--contig:-NODE-538-length-47614-cov-5.243045_pt1 | contig 47614 bp, 51 predicted proteins | sample MGYA00245779_ERZ724027 | MGnify/ENA primary metagenome ERZ724027 (study PRJEB28704, sample SAMN03018318) | fermentation metagenome | biome: anthropogenic terrestrial biome; feature: soil; material...
AGAAATTGAGAACACAAATAAATCAAATGTCAATTTATTTATCCTTTCAAAATCGACATTTGATTTATTTGTGTTCTCAATTTCTTCATATATAGACTTGCTCGCTTTAAAAAAATTGAAAGCTCTTCTATACGATGATTTATTATTTCCTTTAGCCAACATGATTTCATCCTTGTATAATTGCAATTTATCCATTTCAATATATTGTCCTACATCGATAATTTGGTCTATTAAACCCGGATATACAGGCTCAATTACGTGAGGTGATGTTCCGTCTACTATTGCCACTCGTAGCTTATCTATGACTATTCCATCTATCGAATTCGGATCTGAAGGGCAATGCTGATACTCTACTGAATATCCATTATCCACTGCTATTTTCCCTATCTGCTTCATCATTGACGATTTGCCGCCGCCTGGCATTCCTTTGATTATATATAGCATATTTCGATTTATATCAATTATATTATTATGCAGGGAATAAAAACCCTCAGCAGTATTTCCACCCAAAAAGACTCTTCTTATATTTGCCATAAAATGCCTCCCTAAAAAGATTATATACTACAATTTATTCCTGCGAGGTTATTATGTGCATTAAGATAGAAAAGAAATCATGATGTGAATTAAGCAAAATTGTCATTAACAAATAAAATGAACTTCTTAATATCAACCAAATTATTATGTAAAATATTATATATAATTTCTTTGTCTATTTTAAGATATTCATGGGATAGTATATTTCTAAGACCTACCATTTTCTTGAAAGTTTTAGTTTCTTCATCATTTAAGTATTTTTCATTATTTAAAATATTGAATGCCTCCCCAAGAGTCTCAGGACTACCTAAATTATTGTCCACTACAATATGAGTTGCAATATCAACCATCATATTTATTGCTATAAACAAATTATATTCTACCACATCCTGTACAATATCGTTTTTTAGAAATTCTTCTAAGGATAATTCTTCAAATCTTTCAATTTTATTCAAGGATATTGTCAATTGGTTTAATCTGCGTTTAATAACTTCTGTATTAACCATCATTTTCAACCTCTTTCCTTAATCTTTCAATAGTTTTATTATAAGATAAATCTAGATATCTATTAATATCATTATATTCAAACAACACCTTTACCTTATAATTAGTTTCTTCTGTTTTATCTCTAGTGAATAGCAATATATTATTTCTGTAAATCTCGTATTTTAGTAAAGGAGTTGCATCATTTAAGATAACCAAATCAATCTCTCTTTTACAAGCTTCCATCAAACTAATCTTAATTTCAAAATATGTTTCCATATCAATGCTATTTTCTAAATATATCGCAATATCTATATCGCTATCTGACCTTATCTTTCCTTGAGCATATGAACCAAAAATATACGCAAAGATTATATTTTCATGCTTTATCAGTATATCTTTGCTTTTATTAATAATATCCATATCACTTCATCTCCTAATTAGATATATAACCCTTTATAATATATTATTATACCAGATAATCTATTTTAATTTTATCATTTACATCTAAATATTTTAAAAAATAGCAATACTACTTTAATTGATGAAATTAGTTCTATTTATTAGCTTTTACATTGATTACCAAAGGAATTCCGGAATATACCACTATCATAAGTAATTTTTGAGAAATAAAATAAGACTTACAAATCTTGCAAGCCTTGAATTTACTAGTGGCGGGAGTATGTGGGAATCGAACCCACCTAGGACGCTCCTAACGCCCCACGCTGGTTTTGAAGACCAGAGGGCACACCAGCACCCATCTACCCCCTTAAACATAAATATTATTATAGCCTAGCTTTAAAGTTATTTCAATCTATTTCCCTTTAAAATAATACCCTACTCCCCATTTAGTGAGTATATATTCCGAAGACTTGGGGTCTTGTTCAATTTTTTCCCTAATCCGTCTTATATGAACATCTACAGTACGTAAATCACCATAATATTCATATCCCCAAACCTTTTCTAATAGTTCTTCCCTTGTAAATACTTTTCCGGGGCTGGATGCCAATATATAAAGCAAATCAAATTCTTTACCGGTTAAATTTATGTCTTTATCCAAACGAGTTATTTTTCTCCCTAACGAATTTATGGTAAAATCATTGATTTCGATAATGTGCTTATTCCCTTCTATTACTTTGTTCACTCTTCTTAAGATTGCCTTGATTCTAGCTTTTAATTCCAAGATATTGAAAGGTTTTACTAAATAGTCATCAGCTCCATATTCTAGCGCTAAAATCTTTTTTATATCTTCATCGTTTTCCGTTAGAAAAATTATAGGTACACTGGAAACATTTCGGATATTCTGACATATGGTAAGACCGCTCATATCAGGCATTTCTAGTTCCAATAACACCATTTCATATGATTTTTTATTTATTTTGTCTACTGCATTCTTACCGGATGTCACAATTTCCGTTTCGTAATTGTCTTGTTCCAAGCTATATTTTAGACCTTTTACAAAAGCTTTATCTGCATCTACAATTAAAATTTTCTCCCCCATTATATCACCTCTATAGCTTATTTACACTAGTACCCTTTTTTCTCCCTCTCGTTTAGTTACCTTCAACTGATCAAAGTATTCTAAAAGCCCTAATGCAATCTTTCTGTTTGTATTGATTAAGTCCCTAAATTCTCCTATTGTTATGCTGTCATTCTTAGAAATATAATCCTTCAAAATATCCAATGCTCTATAGTAATTTTCCATGCTTAGACATATATCCTTTGATAATCTTATGATCTCTTGATTGTTTATCATAGCATTAAAAACTTCATCAAATTCCTCAGTTTTCACATCTAATTGTTTAGCTAAATCATCATTTTTAACAGGTAAGTAGTCTCTATAATTATTTAAGATTTCTTCTCTTGTTTTATTTTGTTCCTCAGTAAATATAGGCTTAAATCCTTTTAGTCTAATTAAATCCAATTCTTGCTCTATGATTCCTTCTTCTTTCAATTTGTCCATAATCAAATCGGAGAGTTTAATCTTGCAATTCCCAAGGTATTTGCTTCTTACCTCTTCCTTGGGCATTCCTGTACGTAAGGGGTATCGAGAATGGAATTTATCCAACTCATTGATTATACTTTTTTTAATTTTATTAAAAAAATCAATATGAATCGGATATTCATCCTTCACCAAATTGAATACTAAAACACTCCCCTCGCTTTTAAGGCTTTCAATATATTTAGTTAAATCATCTTCCTTAAATCCGGTTTCTATTAAGACCTCTTTAAGGGTTGGAAAATCCTTGCTCTTATTTTTTATTACTTCTTCTAAAATATGTTTTGAATCCCCAGATTCCAATATCTTTAACTCTTCTATTGAGACATTGTCAAATCTTTTCTTTTTATCCGGATTTGGATCAAGCACTTCGCCTCCTCCTATGGTAAACATAGGAGAATAAAATCTCAATATAAATCTATCTCCTCTTTTAGCCACGATCTTTTCTTCCAAATGCAATTGGGCATATGCTTCTTCATTTGGATTAAGTACATCTCTATCCAATAGAATCATCCGACATAATACCTCTTTTGTTCCAATATATAATTTAAGTCTTATTCTATTGTAAATTTCTTTATCTATAGATTTTAAGAGCTTGACTTTTACATCAAGCATCATAGTATCTTTCATAGAATTAACAAAAGCTATTACAGAACCTCTATTCACATCATCTTTTTTTACTCCTGCCAAGTTGATAGCGACCCTCTGACCTGCATAGGCTATATCAGAGTCCTTGTCATGTACTTGAAGATTTCTTATCCTTCCGTAATTATCTTCCGGATAGATTTGAACTTCGTCTCCAATTTTAAATTTCCCGGATAGTAAAGTACCGGTCACCACGGTTCCAAATCCAGATATGGAAAATACTCTATCTACGGGAAGCCTTGGCATATCGTCTACTTCTCTATCATCTATTTCTAAGGAAATTTCGTTTATAAGTGTTATAACATCCTCAACTCCGTCTCCTTTTGTTGATGATGCTCTGACTATAGGGGAGCCCTTAAGAAATGTGTCTTCAACCTCAGTTTTGATGTCCTCTTCAACTAATTGGATCCACTCTTCATCTACTAAATCCGTTTTTGTAAGTACAACAAAGCCCTTTTTAATTCCCAGTAAATTGAGAATTGCAAGATGTTCTAATGTTTGAGGCATAATACCTTCATCTGCAGCTATAACTAATAGGACTATATCTATGCCAATTACCCCAGCCAGCATATTTTTGATAAATTTTTCATGACCGGGAACATCTATGATTCCGGCTCTTTGTCCATTTGGCAAGTCGAAATAGGTAAACCCCAATTCTATAGATATGCCACGTGCTTTTTCTTCTTTTAACCTATCGGTGTTCCGTCCTGTTATTGCTTTTATCAAGGTGGTTTTACCATGATCTATATGCCCAGCTGTCCCAATGATTATATGTTTCATAAAAATACACTCCCTAAAAATCTAATGCAAATTCAATACCTGCAACAATTACCGGAATTTCTTGATCTTTGATTGTCCTTAAATCAAAATAAATGCTATCCTTATATACCCTTGCAATAATTGGAGTATAAAATTTTCTTAAATTATCTTCAAAGCGCTGAATACTCATATTATCCACTCTTAAAACCAAGCATTTGGTAGGTATTTTCTCTAAAGGCAAAGAACCTCCTCCAACTTCTGAAAAATCATCCTTTATCTCATATCTAATATTTTTATTGTCGATATTTTCATTTATCAGTTTTTCTAATCTAAAAGCTTTTTCATCTATCTTCTCTATCGATGCAGTTAACATATTTAGAGTAGGTATCTCTCTTATTGCCAAATTTTCATCATAATAATATCTTAATGTTGCTTCCAATGCTGCAATTACGAATTTATCAACCCTAAGTGCTCTGGTTAAGGGGTTCTTTTTCATATCATCAATATATTCCCTTTTTCCCACAATAATCCCGGCTTGAGGTCCGCCCAATAGCTTATCTCCGCTAAATGAAACTACATCTACTCCTTTTTTGATAGAATCCTGAACTGTAGGCTCATACTCCAGTCCATATTTTGATAAATCAATAAGAACTCCGCTTCCCAAGTCTTCTATTAGAGGGATATTATATTTTTCTTTTAATAAAAAAAGTTCAGAAGAATCAACAGAAGACGTAAACCCTAAAATTTTATAATTGGATGTATGAACTTTCAACAAAGCAGCCGTATTTTCATTTATTGCTCTTTCATAATCATAAATATGAGTTTTATTTGTAGTTCCTACTGATACCAAGGTTGCTGAGCTTTGTTCCATTACATCTGGTATTCTAAATGATCCGCCTATCTCTATTAACTCACCTCGAGAGACTATAACTTCCCTATTTTTAGCAATGGTATTTAATATAAGCATAACAGCTGCCGCATTATTGTTTACAACCATTGCAGCTTCACTGCCTATAATATCTGCAATAATTTCTTCTAAATGCTTATATCTGGATCCTCTAACTCCTGAATCTAAATCCAACTCAAGGTTTGAATAATTCGAAGCAACCTCTGTGATATTACCGATTACAGCTTCATTGATAGGTGATCTGCCCAAATTCGTATGGATAATTACTCCTGATGCATTTATAACCTTTTTTAACTTAAAACTATGATCCTTTTTTACTCTTTCTTTAATTTTATCGGCTAAATTGTCTATAAAATATATAACTTCTTCCTCTGACGCATCATCTTTGATTTTATTTCTTAAAGTATTTACTTCTTCTCTTATTGCATTGAGTACAATTTTCCTTGGAAATATTTCTAACAGCCTCTTAATCTCTTCTTTGCCCAAGATTTCATCTACTTTAGGTATCAATGTAAATAAGTTGTTTTTTTCCATATAGCTCATCCTTTATTCAACTATCAAATAATAGCCGGCATTTTCGCATACTTCCCCAACTATACCATATTGAGTTGGAGAATTTTCAAGTGCTTTTAACAGACTGGAAACTCTATCCTTTCTTACGGATATTAACAATCCTCCGGAAGTTTGCGGATCATACATTATATCCTCTAAATACTTTGGAATATTGTCTTTAAAATAAACCCTATCTTTAATATAATTTTTATTTGAGTAAGCTCCGGCAGGTATCAAGCCCATATTAGCATATTCAATACTTCCTTCAATAACAGGTATATCTTTTGAATTAATCTTTATAGTCACATTGCTCCCCATTGCCATTTCAAGTGCATGACCCAATAATCCAAAGCCTGTTATATCCGTTACACTGTTCACTCCACCTGTCTTATCTATAGCTTTCTTACCATATTTATTTAGAGTTGTCATTACTTCCACAGCTTCATCATATGTTTTTTTATCTGCTATTTCTCCTTTTATAGCAGTATTAATAATCCCTATCCCTAAAGGTTTTGTAAGTACCAATACATCCCCTATTTTTGCGTTGCTATTTGTAAGAATGTTGTCCGGGTGGATAAAGCCTGTAACGGATAACCCATATTTAGGTTCATCATCAGAAACACTGTGACCTCCAACCAATATAGCACCTGATTCCGTTACCTTGTCATTGCCTCCCCGTAAAATTTCGCCTAAAATATCTGGAGATAGGCAATTTGGAAAACATACTATATTTAATGCTAATCTGGGTTCTCCTCCCATAGCATAAATATCGCTCAATGAATTTGCTGCTGCTATCTGCCCAAAGGTATATGGATCATCGACTACCGGAGTAAAAAAATCCAAAGTCTGAATCAAGCTTAAACTGTCATTTATCCTATAAACAGCAGCATCATCAGAGGTATCTAATCCTACTATAAGGTTTTTATCATTTATTTTTGGTAAGTGGCACAAGACCTGTGCCAATATATCGGGACCGATTTTTGCTGCTCACCCTGAGCTCTTTGTATATTGAGTTAATCTAATATCCACTTTTATCCCTCCCTACTTAACGGTAATAAAATCTTTCAACCCTTCAAATTTTTTATCCCCTATACCGGAAACATTTTTTAAATCATCGATTGTTTTAAAGGAATCGGATTTTCTATATTCAACAATCCTTCCTGCTATGACTTGACCTATTCCCGGCAAACTTTCAAGTTCGGAGATGCTGCATGTATTTATATTTATTTTATTTGAAGTATTATCATTTGAAGATGGCATTTCTGTAGAAGCAATTAATTCAGATTTATTTATTTCTTCGCCGATTTTAGGTATATATATTTTTTCTTCATCTTCCAATTTTTTAGCTAAATTTATTCTATCTAGGTCCGCTTCCTTCTTTAATCCGCCTGCTAACTCTACGGCATCTACAACCCTATCACCTGAGAACAATTTGATTAACCCAGGATTATATACCTCGCCGCTTATATGTACCATTATAATCTGATTATCTTCCTCTTTTTCTGTTTCTTCTTCTATTTCACCGGGATCTTCAATATCACCTTCATCTATTATATCATTAATTAAGCCAATATTTTTATTTTGTTTTAAAAGATTGCCATCTATAAAGTGAAAACCCAATAATGAGATTATAAACAAAACTACTACAAGTATAGCTATTTGTTCTTTTTTTGTAAAGGAATCCATGCAAATACCCCCATAATATTTTATTAATAATTTTTCTACTTACGTATTTTTACATAATAAATAAATATACCTCTTAGTATATATTCGAGTATATACTCGACAAATTTAACTGTTTTCCTCTATTTTAACAAATATTATTTAAAAGTTTAAAATTTAAGGCTTTTCTGATATAATTATTATATTATACTTTAAAAGGAGGGTGGTATATTTGAGAAGGGCTAGTTTTCTCTTAATTATTGCTATTTTGTTATGTACATACGGTGTCTGCTATGGTGAAAGCTTAAATATAACCGGAGAGGCTGCAATATTAATTGATTATGATACCAAAGCAATACTTTATGAAAAAAACATGAATGAACAACTTTATCCAGCAAGTACCACAAAGATGATAACAGCTATTTTAGCAATTGAACGAGGCAATTTGGATGATATAATAACTATTGATCAAGAAGTCGTAAGTTTAACAAAAGGCAGCCATATAGCATTAGAACCCGGAGAAAAGTTGACTTTAAGAGAATTATTGTATGCATTGCTTGTACAATCGGCAAATGATTCAGCTTTTGCAATCGGCAAGTATGTATCGGGATCCATAAATGGCTTTGTCAATCTCATGAATGAAAAGGCAAAAGAAATAGGAGCTATAAATACTAATTTTGTAAACCCAAACGGTCTTCACGTGGATGATCATGTATCAACTGCATATGATTTAGCTATGATTGCGCAATATGCAATGCAAAATGATATATTTAGAGAATATGTAAATACTGTGTCACATACTATAGAACCTACAAATATTAAAACTGAAGCCAGATATCTAAAAAGTACAAATAAGTTATTGTATAGCAATGAATTGATTAATTTGGATGGGAAAAATGTACCAATAAAATATAAAAATGCTTCGGGAGTTAAAACCGGATATACTAGTCAGGCTCAAAATTGCTTAGTATCCTATGTAGAAGAAAATAATCAAAGACTTATTGCAGTAGTCTTAAAATCCAGCGGAAATGATGTTTATTCAGATACTCATAGATTACTGGACTATGGATTTAATAATTTCCGCAATACCCCTATAGGATATGTAAACGAGTTTGTTGATAACGTAAAGATATCAAAAGGGTTACAGCCGGTTGTTGCAGGAATCCTTGATAAATCCTTTGTATATCCCCTCTTAAATGGAAATATAGAGAATGTTGAAAGAAAAATAGTTTATAATGATGATTTAGTTGCCCCCATTAAAAAAGGTGATGTTTTAGGGAAAGTTGAATACTTTATAGATGGGCAATCTATTGGTGAAAGCAATATAATCTCTACCATGGATGTGGCATTGGATCCTATGACAAAGACGCTTAATAAGATTTTAGATAAATGGTATTTATTTGTCTTTGCAATTATTATAATCTCTAGAATTCTTGTTTTAAAAAGTAAAAAAAGAAAAAGGAGACATAGAAGAAGATCTTATGCTCCATACGTCTAAAAAACAACTTGGTTAAATGACCAAGTTGCTTTTTAGTTTATATTATTGCCATGGCTTCAACCTCAATATCTCCGCCTTTTGGCAATTTAGATACTTCTACTAAACTTCTTGCAGGTTTATGCTCGGAAAAATATTCTGCATAGACATCATTTATCAGTGGAAAATTATTCATATCAGCAACAAAAACAGTAACCTTAACAACATCATTTAAAGTAGCCCCTGCTTCTTCTAGAATAGCCTTAACATTCTCCAAGCTCTGGCGTGTTGCCCCCTTTATATCGCCTTTAAGTAATTCTCCGGTTTCTGGTACTATCGGAAGTTGACCGGAGGTATATATTATATGCCCTCTCTTGATACCTTGTGAATATGGTCCTATAGCCTCAGGTGCCTTTTTAGTTGAAATTAATTCCATTGTCATTTATACCTCCCTATTTATCTATTATTTATTTGTAAACTACACATTGTAATTGTAATTGTTCTTCACTCTTCATTATGTTTTCAATTGTGCATTGTAAATTGAACATTAGTTGTCTATGCGTGTCCAAAGTCTTTCTAAATTATAAAAATCCCTTTCATCTTTGTGGAATACATGAACTATAATATCATTATAATCAATTAGAATCCATCTACCGCTATGATATCCTTCCATATTGGACATTTTATCATACCCTGCTAAAAACATCTGACTTTCAATTTCATCAGCTATAGCCATAACCTGCGTAGATGAATTACCACTTGCAATAACAAAGTACTCGGCTATGGGAGTCAAATGCGAAACATCTAATACCTTCACATCAAAACCCTTCTTATCATCTATTGCCTTTGTTATTACCGAAAGTTTCTTATCGCTTTCACTCATTAAAATTATCATCTCCCTCTATTTTTTCTTGTATCATATAATTTCTTGCTTTTATCGTATTTAAGTGAATAAGACTTTTTTGATCTATTAAATACTCTATTGTATTATCAATAGCCAATAAAATACTCCCATCCAAGTCATCAAAGGCTAGACTTCTCACTTTTTCGACTCCGGGAAAGTCTCTGCCAGGCTCAATATAATCAGAGATATATATGATCTTATCTAATAACGTCATATTCTCTCTCCCTGTAGTATGAAATTTGATGGCATCTAAAATTTCTCTATCTTTTATATTATATTCTTTTTCGGCTATTATCGCTCCCAACGGTCCATGAATGAGCTCATAATTGTATTTCAATACATCATCTAAAATTATATCAAAGTCATTTGCTAAATTCAATAAATAAGTTTTGTCAGGAAACTTTGCACAATCATGCAACAGTCCGGCTAATTTAGCTTTTTCTATATCACAATTATATTTTTTAGCTAATCTTACCGAGGTTTCCATAACTCTAAGCGAATGGTTATATCTTTTTTCACCGATTTCTTGTAACAGCTTATGTCTTATAAATGTCTCTATAATGATCCTCCCCTTTGTATAAATGGTTCTCATAGATATATTTTTCAACTTTTCCCGGAACTAGGTATTTAATTGACATTTGATTCTTTATTCTATCCCTTATTAAAGTAGAGGATATCTCTACTAAAGGTCCTCTTATATAATAGAAACTCGAATTATATTTGTTTTTAAGTTCATCTATTCTGCCTATAATAGATTTTTCCGAATTTTCTTTTCTACCATATACAAGAAAATTTGTTTTAGTAACCAGAGATTCAAAATCTTTCCATGAAGTTAAATCCAATAAAGAATCAGATCCTATGATAAAATACAATTCATTATCAGGATATATATTTTTGATTTCTTCTATGGTATCCACTGTATAACTCTTGCCAACCCTATTTAGTTCAATTTGAGATATGTCAAAATACGGATTTGAATTTATTGCTAATTTTACCATAGCCATCCTATGACTACCTTCAGCTATATCATTATCCTTATGAGGTGGTAATCCACTTGGGATAAATATCACCTTATCCAAAGGAAACATTACCCTGATAAATTCGCTAATTATCAGATGCCCCATATGTATGGGATTAAAAGTGCCACCCATTAAGCCAATTTTCATAGATTTTCCTCCTAAATTATAACTTCAGAGAAAAAGCTCTGAAGTTATAAATATTATCTAGGCAATTCGATTTTTTTATTTTCAATAGATTCCCTATATAAAGTAAATTTTCTACCTATGCTCTGTACAAATTCCGCATTTAACTCATCTGTTAGCTTATTTACTACTTCCATTATGTCCAAATTACAATTCTTCAAGACATTTATTTTAACCAACTCACGTGCTTCAAATGCCTCATCAACTTGTCTCACAAAATTTTCAGTTAATCCATTTTTACCCAATTGAAAAATTGGTTCTATATTGTTGGCAAGCCCTCTTAAATAACTTCTTTGTTTTCCTGTTAACAAAATATACCCTCCATTTACTCAAAAAATTCAAATTCATACCCACAAATAAAAACCGACTCTCCTTCATCTATATCAAGTTCTTTTAGCTTATCAATAACACCTTTTTTTCTTAAATTGTCCTGAAAAAATCTAAGCGAATCTACATCATCGAAATACGTAGAATATATTAGCCTTTCTATGAAACTACCTTCAACGATGTATTTATCATTTTCTTTTCTTACAATTATTGAATCTTCTGTTTCTTTTATTGCTTCCTCTTGATATTCTTCATCAAAAGTTTCATAATCGATTTCTATAGTTTGCAATAGATTCCAAATTCCATACTTTAACTCATCAATACCCTCATTTGTAACCGCTGACAATGGATATACCTTTATACCTTGAGGTTCAAACTCTTGTTTTATTTTTGCTATATTTTCTTCGCCCTCCATTATATCCATTTTGTTAGCCACAATTATTTGGGGTTTATCCTTGAGTTTTTCATTATAGTTAAATAATTCTTCATTGATAGCATAGAAGTCCTCAATAGGATCCCTTCCTTCGCTTCCGGAGGCGTCTAATACGTGAACCAATACTCTGGTCCTCTCTATATGTTTTAAGAAATCATGCCCCAACCCCGCGCCTTCTGAAGCACCTTCAATAAGCCCGGGAATATCTGCTATAACAAAGCTCTTCTCTTCACCAATAAAAACTACTCCTAAATTAGGTTTCAGAGTGGTAAAATGATAATTTGCAATTTTAGGTCTAGCAGCAGAAAAAATTGAAAGAATAGTTGATTTCCCAACGTTTGGGAAGCCAATCAATCCAACATCTGCAAGTAGTTTAAGTTCCAACACAATATTTCTTTCTTCGCCCTTAGTTCCGGCTTCGGAAAATCCGGGCGCTTGTCTTGTAGCTGTCGCAAATCTTGCATTTCCTCTTCCGCCCCTTCCGCCTCTTGCGATCACATATTTCTGCCCATTTTCTTTTAAATCAACTATAACTTTACCGGATTCTTCATCCTTAACCAAAGTACCTACGGGTACCTTTAAAATAATATCCTCCCCATCTTTCCCAAATTGCTTTTTACTTCTGCCGTTTTCACCATTGCCGCCGTTATATAAACGTTTGTAACGAAAATCCATAAGAGTGCGTATACCTTCATCCGCCTTTAAGATAATCGAACCTCCTCTACCCCCATCTCCTCCATAGGGACCTCCTGAAGGCTCATATTTTTCACGTCTCCAAGCTACTACTCCGTCTCCGCCCTTTCCGCCTTTTACAAAGATCCTTGCTACATCTATGAACATCATCATCATTCCTTTTAAATACTTTAATTTTATTATACCCACTTATCCCTTACTGTCAATGTTTATTAATTGCGGGCAGACAGGGTTGCCTTGACCCTACCAAATGAAAAAAAGCTTACCAATATGGTAAGCTAATCTCTATGCTAATTCTTCTCTTGGATAAACACTAACTTGTTTTCTATCTTTACCTTTTCTTTCAAACTTAACAACGCCATCCACAATTGCAAATAAGGTATCATCTCCACCTCTGCCTACATTGTTTCCCGGATGAATCTTGGTGCCTCTTTGTCTAACAAGAATATTGCCTGCTAAAACAAATTGGCCGTCACCTTTTTTTACTCCTAACCTTTTGGACTCACTGTCTCTACCGTTCCTAGAGCTACCTACTCCTTTTTTAGAAGCAAATAATTGCAAATTTAATTTAATCATCACTAACACCTCCCCTATATTTTAGAATAATATATTTAGGGTAACTTTCTATCAAAAGTTTTATTCCAACTAAAAATGTATTCAACACTATTTGTGTATCTTTCAATAAAGATTCGTCCAGAATATCCGGTAATCTCACATCCATATATCCTGTATCCTCATCTATTTTATATAAGATTTGATCTTCATCTATATTACATACATCCATAAGAGATTTTAATGCTGTATATCCTAAAATAGATACGGCAGCACACACTATATCATCCCCATAGGGTTTAAAGTTTGCATGTCCTGATATAGTAAATCCTTTTATTAAATAAGAATCCTTATAAATTTTTACTTTAATCATAATTATCCGATTATTTTTTCAATCTTTACTTTAGTAAATGGTTGACGATGTCCTTGTTTCTTTCTGTAATTTTTCTTTGCTTTGTATTTAAATACTACAATTTTTTTAGCTTTTCCCTGTTTCATTACAGTACCTTCAACTTTTACACCTTCAACATATGGTTTACCGGCATTTATATTGCCTTCATCTGAAAGGACTAAAACCTTATCAAAATTAACAACATCGCCTTCGTTAGCATCTAGTTTTTCTACGAAAACTACATCGCCTTCTTGTACTCTATATTGTTTACCACCTGTTTCGATAACTGCGTACACTAATCGCACCTCCTCTAACATAAGTCTCGCCAATGTTAGGTGCAAAATCTGCTTCAAACCCACACTGAGCGGCTCCACCAAGATAGTTTACCATAGAGCTTAACATATTGTCAACTAAATATTTGTAATCCTGCCCCGTCCGTTACAATGAGGACATACAATTGAAGTTTTTCTATCCAATGTCGGCCTTATTTTTTTTCTGGTTATTTCTACTAAGAAAAGCTTCGTAACATCTATTATATGAGGCTTATTTCTATCTTTATTGAATTCTTCACTCATCTTTGATAGCACATGAGATATATGTTCATTAATCTTCATGTCTATAAAATCCACAATAATTATGCCGCCAATATCCCTTAATCGAATTTGCCTAGCAATCTCTACTGCAGCTTCTAAGTTCGTTTTCAACACCGTATCATCTAAAGTATGGCTGCCTATAAATTTCCCCGTATTTACATCTATAGCTGTTAGAGCTTCAGTTTCATCAATTACGATGTAGCCTCCGCTTTTGAGATTAACCCTTCTTTCCAATGCTTCCTTAATATCCATTTGTATATTGGTATTATTATCTATAGAAAAATTTTTATTAAGAATTATCTTTCCCTTTAATCCATAGGAAAAACTCTCTTCGTAGGAAATTATTCTATTATATACGTCTTTATCATTTACTATTATTTCAAAATTTCTATCATTAAAAGTGTCTCTTACAATCTGATAAGCTAAATCAAGCTCCTTATATATAAGCTTTGGAGTCGGTAAGAATGTCCTCTCTTTCTCTATTTTTCTGTATATAGACAGCAAACTATTGTATTCGCCGGAAAGTATGTCTTCTCCGATATTTTCTGCATTAGTTCTAAATATCATTCCAATATTACTCTCTTTAATTTCATTACCGATGTTTTTTAATCTATTTATCTCTTCTCCATCTGTTATTTTCCTTGAAACATTTATATTCTGCGAATGTGGTGTAAGAACTATAAACTTTCCCGGAATGCTTATATGTGTAGTAATCTTAGGACCTTTTGTACCTAAAGACTCTTTAACCACTTGAACGATTACATCTTCTCCGCCTTTTAATACATCAGATATCGCATATTTCCCTTTATCATATAATTGCTCTTTACTCAAACTGTCTTTAAGATATAGAAAAGCATTTTTCTCTTCACCAATATCAACAAAAGCAGCCTCCATACCATTTAAGACATTCAAGACCTTTCCCCTGTATACATTGCCGACTATTGATTCCTTTTCAACTTCTTCAGTATAGAATTCTACCAATCTATTACCTTCAATTATTCCAATTCTATTTATTCCTTCCTTTGAATCAATAAAAATATAATTCATCACCAAATCCCCCAATTTGAACAAATTAATTGAATTATTGTGAAAAAACGTAGCCTCCACTATCTTTTCAATTGTGAACTGTGAATTGTAAATTGCACACTACATCGGACTGTAGAGCTTTCCATTTTCTTCAGCAAATAAATTCAACCTTTTTATATAAACTAAATCCATATCTATATCTAATTTTAAATCCCTATTCATTGCCCCTATAAAGTCCATTGGCTTTAAATTGCCTTTCTCTCCAACTTTAAACAATGCATTGATAACAAGGAAATTATGATCATCAAAACCTTTAACAACAACATTCCCTATCAATGGTTTTATATTTTCATCTACCAAAATCTTATTTTTACCCTTTTTCCTGTATCTAGTTATTAGGATTTCATCATTTTTTAGCCATTCCCTTGTAATATTTTCAATATTTTCTATCTCCGTTTCTTTAGAAATCAGAAGTTTTATTTCATAAAAAGCATAGCTGATTAATTTAGTAACTGATTCATCTCCATCTACATATTTTGCCTTTACAATTTGTATATCCTTAGGTAAACTGTAATTCATTTTATCAATAAAATCTTCAATCGAGATTTCTTCTGCCAGATCTATTTCCATAAATTCCCCTTCACTTTCAATTCCTAAAGATAGAGGGTGAGCAATTGAGAACTTAGGATGAGGATTGAAACCCTCTGAGTATTTAATCGGTATTTGGCTTCTATTAAAACACCTCTGGAACAGTCTCATTAAATCCAAATGTGACAAATATCTTAAATAGTTCTTTTTTGTAAACATAGCTCTAATTACCAACAGATTCACCCCTCATAACACAATCAGGTATTCCACACCCTGTGCAGCCTAATCTGCAATCATTCGTTGTCTCCCCTGCCATTGCCTTTTTATATTCCCTTAGCAAATATTTTTTTGATACGCCTATATCAATAAAATCCCAAGGAAATAATTCTTGTGTATCTCTATCTCTGAGAGCATAAAATTCACCATCTGTGTCGGTTTCCTCCATTGCCTCTATCCATAAATCATATTTAAAATACTCAGACCAGCCGTCATATTTGCAGCCTTTTTCCCATGCTTTTAACAGCAGTTTGGACAATTTTCTGTCTCCTCTTGCAAATATTGCTTCTAAATAGCTTAGAGTAGCATCATGATAATTGAATTTTACCTTATTATCCTTGATGCTGTTTTTAACCAAATAAATCTTTCTCATAAACTCATCTACGGAATTTTGTCCAACCCATTGAAATGGTGTAAAGGGTTTCGGCACAAAACAAGATGCACTTGCTGAAACTGAAAAATTACCTAAACGTTCTTCCTTAGGTCTATTAAAGAATAAATCTCTGACTAAATAGGCTAAATCTTTAATTCCCAACACATCCTCATCGGTTTCAGTCGGCAACCCTATCATAAAATAAAGTTTTATTCTTGACCAACCTTCTTTAAAAGCATACGAAACAGCATTTATTAAATCTTCTTCACTTACGCCTTTGTTGATTACATCTCTCAATCTCTGACTTCCGGCTTCGGGTGCAAACGTCAATCCGGTTTTTCTTACCTTTTCTATCTCTTTCAGCACATCAATGCTGAATGAGTCAAGCCTTAAGGACGGTAGAGATACCCCTACCTTTCTATCTTCATATTTGTCCATAAGCATAGAAATCAAGATTCTAAGATTCGTATAGTCACATGAGCTCAATGAAGATAAAGATATGTTTTCGTATCCTGTGCTTTCCACTAATTTGTCTGCCAACTCCATAAGTCTATCTACAGACTTTTCTCTAATTGGCCTATAAATCATACCTGCTTGGCAAAATCTGCATCCATGAGTGCACCCTCTAAACAATTCCATGGATACTCTATCATGAACAGTCTCTATATATGGGACAATCATCTTTTCAGGAGAAAACATTGTATCAATGTTTTTTATTATTCTTTTCTTAATTTTTTCTTTTATTCCCTTCCTATTTGCCTTCATTGATTTTAAGGTTCCATCATCATTATAGGAAACATCATAAAACTTCGGAACATAAATTCCTTCTATTTTTGCAACATCCTCTAGGAATATATCTTTAATATAGTTTGCTTTATGTTCTTTATACAAATTTAAGACCTCTAGAACTACTTCTTCCCCCTCTCCAATTACAAAAAAGTCAATAAAATCCGCCAATGGCTCGGGATTGTAAGCACATGGACCTCCTGCTATTATTATGGGGTAGTTTTCATCTCTATCTTTAGATAATAAAGGAATATTTGATAAATCCAAGATATTTAATATATTTGTATAGCTCATTTCATATTGAAGAGTAAATCCAAGGATATCAAAATTTATAACTTCTTCCTTACTTTCTAAAGTAAATAAAGGTAAGCCAATATCTCTCATTTCTTCTTCCATATCTACCCAAGGTGCAAAAACTCTCTCACAGGCAAAATCATCTTCATTATTAATCAGGTTGTATAATATATGCATTCCCAGGTGGGACATACCTACTTCATAAACATCCGGGAAAGAAAAGGCAAATTTAACGTACATTTCCTCTAAGTCTTTTTGTACTGAATTCTGCTCCATTCCAATATATCTTGCAGGTTTCTCAACCTTTTTTAAAATCTTATCCAATTTCTGTTTATCTATCATATACTCACCTTTCGTAAATATTTCACATTAAGCATTACAATTCATATTATATATTATCACTTTTTACGGACATTTACACAAGCAATCTTCACAAAAAAATTTAACCTCGTAAAACGAGGTTATAAATCTATATAATCTGATGGATCAACAGGAATCCCATCTATATAAATTTCAATTCTTAAGTATTGATTGCCATCTTTGTTGGTGCCTAGTAATCCAACAATATCACTTACTTCCACGGTGCTCCCCTTTTCCAAATATGTTTTGGATAAATATCCATAAACTACATCCATATTATCATTTTTTATTGTAACAAAATACCCTTTTTTTCCTCTCATTTCAATATCTGAAACAGTACCTGAAATTATTGCCTTAGGATCCATTTTACTCTGGGATTTGATATCTACTCCGTTATTTTTAAGTATTTCCCCATTTACATTTACATCCTGTCCAAAACTTTTGTATACTGTACCGGATATTGGAGTATCATATTTGGTAGTTTTTTCTTTTAGAGCTACTATACTTTCAATTGATTTATCAATTAAGCCACGGGCTTTATTGTAAATTCTCTTCCCATCTTCTGTAATGCTAAAATTATAATTAATACCTTGTTCAAGCTTTCCTAAAACAACGTTAGTCGGCTTTAAATCAATTTTTTTCATAACTAATAATCCTAAAAGAAGGGCAACTGTTACTATAGATTTGATAATGAATGATCTTACATAATTGTGCTTATACAAATTGTTCCTTGAACTGTTCACCTTAAACTTATTCATCTTATCACCTACCTTAGTTAGTACTAGGATATTTTTCTAAGGCAGGTTTTATTCCATTATCTTTTATCTTTTATCTTTATAATTGGTATATTTGCTACTAAAGCTGAGACTGGAGCTTTATTACCTTCTTTTCTCATTCTTGTTAGTTTAATATCTATTCCCTCATTATCAATATCCGCATATTCAGAAATAGTTCTAACGATGTCGCTCTTTATCATATCTAAAATCTTTGGAGATATATCAGCTCTATCTTGTACCAATACGAGTTTAAGTCTTTCTTTAGCAATATTTTTACTGTTTTCCTTATTCTTATTAAATAATTTGAATATTTCCAAGACTATACCCCCTTATTTGCCAAATAGCAATTTAATAATCTTACTTAGCTTACCTTCTTCATCAGCTTCTAAGTTAAGAAATTCTATCTCTTCCCCAATTATTCTCCTTGAAATATTTCTATACGCTTGTCCCGCTTTCGATTTCTCATCTAAAACAACAGGTTCACCTTTGTTCGTTGATATTACTATTGCCTCATCATCAGGGACTATGCCAATCAAATCAATTGCCAATATATCTACTATGTCGTCAATATTCATCATATCTCCTCTTTTAACCATTTCAGGTCTGATTCGATTGACAATTAATTTTGGATTGTATAATTCCTTAGCTTCCAGTATCCCAATTACCCTATCAGCATCTCTAACTGCTGAAATCTCAGGCGTAGTAACTATTATAGCAATATCTGCTCCTGCTATGGAATATTGAAATCCTTGTTCAATCCCTGCCGGTGAATCTATTATTATATAATCAAAGTCTTTTTTCAGTTGAGTTATAAGTTCAACCATTTGCTCAGGCTTTACAGCCGACTTATCCTTTGTCTGCGCTGCAGGAAGCAAGTACAATCTTTCAAATCTCTTATCCTTTATTAGCGCTTGTTTTAATCTGCAATTTTTTTCTACAACATCAACTATATCGTAGACTATACGATTTTCCAATCCCATAACTACATCAAGATTTCTTAATCCTATATCTGCATCAACTATTACAACAGAATATCCTAAAATAGATAAGCCCGTTCCTATATTAGCTGTGGTGGTAGTTTTTCCTACTCCTCCTTTTCCCGAGGTTACTACGATAGCTGTTCCCAATTTTTCGTTCTCCATTTACTTTCCTCCTTTTATTTATTCGGCAAATAAGGTTCAATAAGCACCTTACCATCTATTATCCTAGCTATTTCAGGTAGTTTATACTGCATATCTCCATCTGGCGATCTGACAATTATATCCCCGATTCTCAATTGGGTCGGCAGTAAGCAATATGCTGCAACTACAGCTTTTTCATCACCACCGTCACCAGCTTGTGCTACACCTCTTAAAGTACCCAGAACTATGATATTCCCCTTTGCCTTCAAAAAAGCGCCAGGGTTTACATCTCCTATTATAACAATATTCCCGTCATATTCAACAGTCTGTCCGGATCTTAATGTCCCATAAATAAACTTTGTTTTCCCTTCATCGGTTATACATTTAGAATAACAGTCAGCTTCTCCCTTAAAATTATCCTTTACATTCAACAAAGAGTCAAGTATTTCATCTTTTGATATGTTAAAATCATATTTATACTTCAAAATTAATGTAATTTCCAATAATTGTTTTTGAGTTAATTCATCACATCTAACACCTAGAAATTTAGCTCCTTCAAAGAATTTATAAGAATTCTTCATCTTATCATCTAACTCTTTTTTTATTGCTTCAAAATCCTTGCCTTTAATATCTAGGTAAACACCTTCTGCTGCACCCTTGAAACAAACTAAATCTCTTTTCAATTACAATTCCTCCATCATGCTTTTTGTGATAATTTCAATTATATCATATAATCAATTTTGTAATACATTTTCATAAGGTAATGTTTCCCTGGATTTAAGCCCATTTAAGCCTAAATATTCAGCTATAATATCCCTAACCATGGGACCTGCATATCCTCCGCTACCTCCTTGAAAAATAACTGCCGCTACTGCTATTTCAGGTTCATCGAAAGGCGCAAACCCTACAAACCACGCAAAATCATCGAAGGTATCCCCTGTCGAAGGGTTGATACCACTTCTTTCTGCAGTTCCGGTTTTAGTTGCAACTTTTATAGGGAATTTCTCAAAGACACGTCTTGCAGAACCGTCGGAAGACACCATTCCCATACCTTTCTTTATGTGTTCTAAATTCTCATAATTATTTAGTTCAATTCTCTCCTGATCTATTTCATGTTTATATAGTGTTTTAGTATTATTATAATTTTTTATATTATCTACAAGAGTTAATTTGTTTCTATATCCTCCATTTGCTATGGTCGCTACATAGTTAGCCATTTGTATAGGTGTATATGCATTTTGTCCCTGGCCTATGGTTACATTCAATGTATCCGTTATATTCCAGCCCGCCTGATTTATATAATCAAACTTTATTTTATCTGCCAAGCCGCTTCTTTCTCCCGGCAGTCTCTTTTCAGGGTCAAATCCCATTTTATCCAATCTCCTAATTACTTCATTTCTAGTCAAAGGTGTTTCTAATTCAAGCCATCCTAAAATTTCGTCTATAATTTCCTCAGTACGATTTTCATCCATATCAATACCAGGTTTTAAGTATTTATGCAAATCTTTTTCCAAACTTCTACTTAATAGATATTTAGTATTTATTATTTTCTTTTGAGGATTGGGAACTCCACCTGATTGTTCCCTGGGAATATTTATTTCTATACCGGTTTTATCATTTAAACCCAATTTCTTAGACATTTCAACTATATCTTCGATTTCAAGTTTAACTCCTATACTCTCACCTGTTTTTTGATTTTTTCCCATTGCAAGTGAATAAAAATAGTAGTTACATGAATCTCTCAGAGCCTCATACAGGTTTTCATACCCATGAGTTCCACCTGAGCTAGTATAAATTAGACAATTAAAATCTTTGGTCCCTATAGTAACCTTACCCATATCCCTTATTTTTTTGTTCGGATCAAGTCCCTTCTCCAATGCAGAAAGCCCCGTTACCATCTTAAATGTTGAACCCGGTTGTATAGCTGTTTGTGTCGCAATGTTTAAAAGCGGTCTTGGAGCCAAAGGATTGGATTCGTCTTCAGGAAATAAGCTGTCCCAATCAGTCGAAGAAATTCCTGTAGCAAAAAGATTCGGATCATACGGATTGGAGCTTGCCATAGCCAGTACTTGTCCTGTCTTTACATCTATTGCTACAACCGCTCCGGAGGTTGCATTTATATAAGGGCGTCTTTTTCTTTTATGAGTCCCAAATTGATAATTGCCCCATTGACTTTCATATATTCCCCCGGTACTTAGTTTATCCAGTGTTTGCTGAAGAGATTTTTCTGCCACTTCCTGCAATTTCAAATCGATAGATAAATATAAATTATTTCCGGGAACAGGCCTTTTTTCTTCTATTACTTTTGTTGTATTTCCTACAACGTCTACCTCTACTTTTTTAACTCCGCTTTCTCCCTTGAGAATATCTTCAAAATATTCCTCAACACCTGTTTTACCTATAATTGCATTTGGTGAATACTTATTTTGCTCTACATACTTTTGAATTTCTTCAGGTTGACTTATCTTACCTAAATATCCTAATATATGTGCAGCTGTTGTTCCTTCCGGATAATATCTTACAGGCTCAATCGATATATTTATTCCCGGATATTCCATCAGTCCTTCTTCTATTTTGGCAACTGTAGACTCCTTGATATCATAAGCGATATTTATGGGTTGATAAGCCAAATGCCCTTGTTTATTAAGCTGATCATATATCACCAGAATTGCTCTTGCCTCGTATTTACTTAAGAACTTGTCTATCCCATATTTTCCCCTTACTTTTTGAAATCCTTCTTCTACCGACATTCCTTCCTCAATATTATTTGCTGAATACCAGTTTTTTAAATTGTTCATTGCCACATATTCGAAATCCTCAGAAATAGATATCTTAGGATTTATTCCATCATATAAAAGCTGTTCTTGTGCTAAGGACTTTATAGTATCACTTGATAAAAATTCGTATAATACATCGGATTTACTTGCTTGTTCTATAAGAGTATCAAGAGGATCGCCCTTAGGAGTATCAGTCCCTCCTATGTACTTATAAATGACTGTATTATTGTCATCAACTATTTCGATGTCCACAGAGGTAGCTACACCTTTTTCCTTTAAAATATCCATAAGAATTTTCCCGGGAATTATTGATTTATCTTTAGAATCATCTTCGTTTTTGATTATTCTTTCTAGAAAATTTTTCAATGACACTTCTTTGAATATGTTTACAAAATCATCCTTGGCTGTGGACGTTAGTGTCACATCAGGAAAGTCCCTCATCAACGATAATTTCTGTTTTAGATATTCATCTTCATAGGATATAGAATATTCTTCTAAGGTTATATCATCTTCTAAGGCTCTATTTTCAATCAATTCAAAAATTAAGAGTCTGGATAACGGATGATCCATGATTTTTCTTATAATGGTCTTATCGTTGCTGATTAATTCAATCAACATTCCCAATGGACTTGAATTATCACTTATTTCGTGTTCCTTCTTCCAATTTGATATATTTATTGAATCGTCAAAATATAAATGTAATCCATCATTATCTATATATGTAACAATGGGTACATTTATATTTTTGCTTTTTAAAGCGTTTATAGCCCTATTAGCAGTTATAAATTGATAATGGTCGGAATAGTCGCCATTTATATAATAAGTACTTAGTATTTCAGGTAATAAATTATTATCAATTATTAAATCTACAACCTTTTCGTTGGGATTTGAATCCTCATTTATGTTATCATCCATACTTTTATATTTAAATACATTTAACTGTAATGGATACTCATCTACATAATCTACGCCGTCCTCTTCCAACAACCTGATAAGCGTTAAAAAACTTAAGTTCTTTGCTTTCTTATCTATAATATTTAACTCATCTTTAAGAAGTTGAACTGTAAATACAGGCTTATTCCCTGCAATTAGTCTGCCATATCTATCTCTTATCTCTCCCCTAGGTGCAGTTGTATTGACTTCTTTCAATCTCTTATTATCTGCCATGTATCTAAATTCGTCACCCTGAGCAATGGTTAAAGTGGCAAGTCTAAAAGTTAAAATAAGCATTAAAAAAACCACAACAAATGAAATAATATTGTATCTATTTAAAATCTTTTTTAAAGGTTCCAATGACTTACCTCCTATCTTTTACCAAATCTAATCTTTGGCCCGGAGAATATCTTTTGAAATAACTTATATATAGCAATGGATACTATGCTGTTATAAACAATTTCAAAGGAAAACACACTTCTTACAGCGGTTGTAAAGTTTATATTCCTAGATAAAAAATATAAAAACAGCGAATAAAGTATATTATAGCAAACAGTTGCTACACTTGTAAAAAAAATCGGACTGATAATATTATCCCTTGCAAAAGTATCCTCCACATAACCTATGCAAAATCCCGTAAAAAATAAAATGAAAGCATTGATTCCTATAACAGGGGAATACATAATGTCTTGAATCAATCCAAAAATAAGACCATAAAACCCGCCATAATATTTTCCTTTAGCCAAAGCAAAAATAACAACAATAATAAGAGCTGTATTTGGTACAACTCCAAAAATCTCAAAATAAGGTAAAATAGTACCTTGGAATATGAAATTAATTATCATTATTATAATAATTAGGAAATTTGTCAAAACTATCCCTCACATTAGTCTTTAATCACACATACTTTATATAGCTTTTTAAAATCAATGGCAGGCTCTATAATGACCTTTTTACTCAATTCCTCTTCATCAAGAATTACTTCACTTACTTCACCTATATATATATCTTTAATAAAAGTACCGCCTAAACCGGAAGTATATAGTTTGTCCCCTACTATGACATCGGCTTTATTATCGAATAAATAACCGTTTAAAATTCCTTCTATACTTCCTTCTATGCTTCCTGATAAAACTCCCCCATCTTGAGTTCTTATAACTTTAAAAGATATACTGTTCAATTCATCCACTATTGATATAATCTTTGCCCAATTATCACCTACATCCGCTACTCTTCCTATGATACCTTCTTCCACGACGCCATGTTCGATTTCTATACCTTGGACTACAGTAGCACCTTTGGTGATTCCATCTTTCAATCCCTTGTCAATGTCAAATCTGTTATACCAGTTACTGGGCTCTTTACCTACAATATTGGCCATAACAAGATTATACTTAGTATTTTTTACAATTTCCGACTCATTTTTCAAATAATCGGTTTTACCGATAATATTTGTAAGATCTCTGTTTTCCTTTTCCAATTCTGCCACTTTAATTTTTAATTCCTCATTTTCTTTTTTAATATTGGTTATATTGAAAATAGAATCAAAAAAGTTTTTTATACTTTTGGTCGCACTAAAACTAACCTTACTAATCGGCGTTAGAAGATTTCCTACTAAATTTTCTCCAACTGTTATGTTCATCCTGTCTTTACTTGTATTTCCAATTATTATAAGTAAAATTAAAGCAACCAAAGATATTATCATTCTATCTTTGTATTTTTTAAAAAAATACATAGTTTATCACCATTTAACCCATTCTTCTATATTGTGATAAAGTCTTTTTTAAAACATCTATACTGTTTAGAGCATCACCGGTACCCTTCGCAACACAATCTAACGGATCCTCAGCAATATGAACCGGCATCCCTGTTTCGTTCATTATCAATTGGTCTATGCCATCCAGCAAAGCGCCTCCGCCCGTTAGCATTATACCTAATTCCATGACGTCGGACGCAAGTTCCGGAGGAGTCTTTTCCAATGTTGATTTTATTGCATCTAAAATATTGAAAATAGGCTCTTTCATTGCATCATAAATTTCTGATGAAGATACCTCAATAGTTTTTGGCAATCCGGTTATTAAATCCCTTCCCGTAATGGACATTTTAGCTTCAGGTGTATTTTTATTTGCAGTACCAATTTGTATTTTGATTTCTTCAGCAGTTCGTTCACCTATCATCAAATTATATTCTTTTTTTATATAAGAAACGATGGATTCATCTAATTCATCTCCGCCAATTCTAATGGACTGACTGGTGACAATACCTCCTAGAGATATAATTGCTACTTCCGTAGTCCCGCCGCCAATATCCACTACCATGCTTCCCGTAGCCTCCTGCACAGGCAAACCTGCTCCTATTGCAGCAGCCATAGGTTCCTCAATTAAATATGCATCTCTAGCTCCGGCATGAATTGCTGCCTCTTCTACAGCTCTTTTTTCTACTTCAGTAACACCGCTGGGAACACAGATAACAACCCTCGGTTGAAGAAAAGAACGGTTAGAAGACGCCTTTTTTATGAAATGTTTTAACATGCTTTGGGTTGTATCAAAATCAGCTATAACTCCATCTTTTAAAGGTCTGATAGCAACAATATTACCCGGTGTTCTTCCTATCATTTTTTTAGCTTCCTCACCCACTGCCAATACTTGATTTGTATTTGTTTGTATAGCAACGACAGAAGGTTCCCTCATTACGATGTCTTTACCTTTTATATATACTAAGGTATTTGCAGTACCTAAATCAATTCCCATATCCTTGACAAAACTACTTAAAAAACTCATTAAAATTCTCCTTCCATGCAATTAGATTAAGTTTATTTCTTTAAAACTAAGATATTTATTATCTCCAATAATAATATGATCCAACACTTTAATCCCTATTAAATTTCCTGCATCAACTAATCTATTAGTAATATTGATATCTTCATTACTAGGAGTAGTATCGCCACTGGGATGATTATGTATCAAGATTATTGAGTTGGCATTTCTTTTTATAGCAATTTTAAACACATCCCTCGGATGTACTATTGATGCATTTAACGTACCTACTGATACATTTTCAATAGTCAATATCTGATTTTTTGTATCCAGTACTGCGACTTTAAAATATTCTTTGTTTAGGTATCTCATTTCATCCATCATAAGATCAGCTAAAATATCCGGAGATGTAACCTTAATCTTGTCATGAGTACCAATTTTATTTATTCTTTTACCAATTTCAACAGCAGCTAATATTTGTGCAGCTTTGCAACTTCCAATTCCTTTTATCTGAGTTAGCTCTTGGATGGTGGTATCTGCTAAAAAAGCTATTCCTCTATTATCCATATTTAGAATCCTCTGTGCTAAGTCAATTGCAGTATCCTCTTTGTGACCTGTCCTAATAAGTATTGCAATTAACTCTGCATTTGATAGTGACTGCGGACCATAACTATAAAGTTTCTCCCTCGGTCTCTCACTTAAAGGTAAATCTTTAATAGTGTAACCCTTTTCAACCACTTCTGTTTTTTTCATTAGAGCACCTACTTTTATAACGAGATTATAATGATGTTTTTGCTTTTTAACGGGGTACAATATATCAATTACATTTTTTCACCTCGTTATAATAAATGAGTATCGAAATACTTGTCTAAATAAAAATCTATTTTTGTTAATGGTAAACCAACGACGTTAGAATAGCAACCATCAATTTTTTCCACCAATAGCTCTCCTAAGCCTTGAATACCATATGCACCAGCCTTATCTAAAGGTTCTTTAGTCTTTATATAATTTAAAATTCTCTTAGAATCTAATTTTCTAAATTTAACTTTTGTTATTTCATAATCTATAAATTTTAGGTTTTTGATATCTTGAATTAAAGCTATCCCAGTAATTACTTCATGAGTATTTCCACTTAGTAAAGTTAAAATCTCATATGCGTCTGATTCATCCTTAGGTTTCCCTAAAATAGAATCCTTATAAACCACTACAGTATCTGCTCCTATCACAATATCATCTTTATAACATTTGCTAATGTTCAAAGCTTTATTGAAAGCAAGAGACATAGTAATTTGAATCGGATTCTCATCCGGATTTTCTTTTTCATCATATCCGCTCTTTATTACAATGGGATTTAACCTAAATCTCTCTAAAATTTCTTTTCTCCTAGGACTACCTGAGGCTAAAATTATTTTGTTCATAAAAACCTCCTCATTTATAAAAGAGCATTTTGTAATTAGTTTTTAAATTTTTAACTATATAAATTGATGCTAGCCCTACAAAATATCCTGTAAACAAACTAACTAACATTAAAAACGGTAAATATGCATAAATCTTCAAATTATGTAGCATAAAGCTTGCCACAGAAACTTGAGCCGTATTGTGTGCCAATGCTCCAAGAATACTAACACCTATTAAACTAAAAACATTGGACAAATATTTATATGCTATAAACATTACAATACAGCTAAATATTGCTCCGGATATGCTATATATAAAACTGGAAACACTTCCTGTGATAAGCATTAGAAGCACACTTTTCAGCATAGAAACTATAATTCCGTCTTTAAATCCAAAAACAACCAATGTTACTAATATAACCATATTTGATAGGCCTAATTTAGCGCCCGGTATTGCAATGGGTAAAGGTATAGCTGACTCTAAAACGCTTAAAGCTAGTCCTATAGCTACTAACAAGGATATAAAAATCATTTTATTCAGTCTTTTCATGCCTTACCTCTTTCTAGTGATTCATAATGTCAATCTCTGTATCTTCTTCTAAGCCTTTTATTTCGATTACCATCTTGTTTGGTAAACAAACTATAGTTTCGCCAATTCTAGAAATATATCCCTGTTTTACGTCGATCTTGTCGGGGCAATCCGCTTCAATAACCCTAACCTTCTCATCACCTATTTCAATTAAATTATATCCATATTCAGTTTTTAAAGGTATAGTAGTTCCTATGATTTTTTTGTCGAAAATTATCTTTTTTACCTCTTTTCCATTGACTTGAACGCTAACGTATTTACTATCATTTGAAAAAGCTTGTTTGTTTATATATCCCATGGATAAAAAGCTTAAGATTATAACAAATACAATCAATAATTTGTCGCCTTTGGTCAATTAAATCATCCTTTAATTTGTCTCAAAATTTCTACATAATATAGTTTATCATTTACACAAGCGATTTACAAGACTTAACACATTAAAAAAAGGGCCTATAATAGGCTCTTTTTTTTAACTAACTAAACTTTCTTTTTTTACTACATCAACTATCGTTTTAGTTGGACATTTTTCAACACATATCATACAATTAGTACATTTTTCATAATTTATCTTTGCAAGATTATTCTCAAAAGTGAAGGCATCTTCAGGACAATTTTTAACACAAATTTTACATCCTATACACCCTATAGAACATTTGCCTCTCACTTCTTTGCCTGTATCTTCACTCTTGCACATTACAACTGCGTGATTGTCATAAGGTACAAGGTCTATTATCTTCTTAGGACAAATTTCGATACATTTCATGCACGCTGTACATTTTTCTCTATCGATAACTGCTACTCCATTTATTATTTCAATGGCACCAAATTCGCAAACTTCTTTACATGTTCCACAGCCTAAACAACCATATGAACATCCTTTTTGACCATCTGATAATGTAGCTGCTACTCTGCAATCATTAATTCCTTCATAAATATATTTGTCTTTAGCCTTATCACAGTCTCCTTGACATAGAACCGCAGCAACACTTTTCTCAACGGAAACTGAATTCACTCCTAAAATTTCAGCAACATGGTCTGCTACTTTTTGCCCTCCTATAGAACAAGCATTGGCCGGAGCCTTCCCTTCAAAAAGGGCATTTGCAAGTCCTTGACACCCCGGATATCCGCAAGCGCCACAGTTAGCGCCCGGAAGAGCAGACAATAAGGCATCTACCATTGGGTCCACTTCCACAGCAAATGCCTTGGAAGCAAAAGCTAACAATAATCCAAACAGCAATCCTAATCCTCCCAGAACTGCTATTGGAATTAAAATATCTAACATCGTCTATCCCCCCTAAATAAGTCCAGCAAAGCCTTGAAAGGCTATGGACATCAATCCGGCAGCAACCAACGCAATCGGAAAGCCTGTAAGTGCTTCTGGAATATCTGCAATTTCAAGTTTTTCTCTTATACCTGCCATAAGTACCAACGCCAAAAAGAATCCTAATGCCGCTCCTGCTGAATTTACAATTGTTTCAATTAAATTTAACCCTTCTTGAATATTTAAAATTGCAACTCCCAGAACTATGCAGTTTGTTGTAATCAACGGAAGATATACTCCCATTGCATTATATAATGTAGGACTCATTTTCTTGATAAATAATTCAACAAATTGAACCAATGATGCGATTACTAATATAAAAACAATAGTTTGTAAATATCCCAGTCCCAGTAAATCCAAAATATATTTTTGAATAATATAGGTTATAATACCTGCTAAGGTTGTGACAAACGTTACAGCTATCCCCATACCTGTGGCTGTTTCCATCTTATTAGATACTCCTAGAAAAGGACATGTACCTAAAAATCTGGCAAATACAAAGTTATTTACAAATACTGTTGAAATTATTATTGTCAACAAATTCATTTAAATTTTTCCTCCTTTTCTAATCGTATTAATCTGTAGCTTTTTTCTTACTAATTATCTTAAATAATGCTATAAATATTGCTAAAAGTATAAAAGCTCCCGGTGGCGCCACAAATACAGCTGCCGGTTTGAAGTTCTCTCCAAATAACGGAATTCCAAAGAATGTACCCGCACCTATCAGCTCTCTCACTATAGCAAGTATTGTAATGGTTAAAGTATATCCTAAACCCATACCAAGCCCGTCAACTATTGATTCCAAAGGATTGTGCGTATATGCAAAAGACTCTGCTCTTGCCAATATAATACAGTTAACAACGATCAACGGTAAAAAGATACCTAAAGCTTGATATAAAGGTTGTAAAAAAGCCTTCATGAACATTTCCACCATAGTTACGAAAGTAGCCACAACAACTATAAATATTGGAATACGAATCTTGTCCGGTGTAAACTTTCTTATAAGTGATACAACAAAATTAGAGCATACTAAAACGAAAATAACCGACAATCCCATTCCCAAACTATTTTTAGCATTATTACTTATTGCCAATACGGAACATAGTCCAACTAATTGTACTAGAACCGGATTTTCATTGAAAATACCATTTTTAAATATTTTAAATAAATTCATGATTACACCTCCATTCCTAGTTTAGAAAATTATCAACAAATGCTTCTCTAGCGCCATTGATACCTGCTAGAACGCCTTTTGTTGATACAGTAGCACCTGATATAAGTAAGACTTCATTGTCAGCGGATGGCGCCTCTGAAGGAACTAATTCATTTGCACTGTTCTTTCCGGTAAATGAGCCTCTAAATGGTTCTTCTTCAATCTTCCCACCTAGGTTTGGAGTCTCTCCATGTTCAACTACTTTAATTCCAGCTATTGTTCCATCCATGTTAAACCCTGAAACCGCTACTATATCTCCGCCATATCCATTAGATACTGTTTTAAAAGCATACCCAATGATTTCTTCACCTTTTTTAACTTCATATATTTCTTTTATAAAGCTGTTGTTTGACATTATATCAGCTAATAAAGCTTCATCAACAGCAACCATATCATCTGCTTCAGGAAAAAATTCTCCAAAAGCACCCATGCTGCCTTCTTTTTCAATCTCAGCTATAATTGGGGCTGTTATGCTGTTGGATACGGCTAATACTCCTCCGGAAATTGCACATACCAACAACAACACTAATCCCAATTTTAAAGTTTCATTCATCTATTTTACCTCCCCAAACACTTTAGGTTGAGTCCATCTTTCGATTAAAGGAGCAAAAACATTCATAATAAGGATAGAATATGAAACTCCTTCAGGCATTGAACCCTTAACCCTTATTAATGCAGTTAAAAGACCGCAACCTACAGCAAAAATTATTCTACCTATTGGCGTTACCGGGGTTGTCGCATAATCAGTGGCCATAAAGAAAGCGCCAAGAATCAATCCTCCGCCCAATACATGATATAAAATACTGTTTGCATCTACACCAAAGATTGCCAGCATAACACAAGTACTTGCAATGTATATAACAGGGATTTTCCAATCTATAACTTTTCTTACTATAAGATAAACGGCTCCTATCAAAAGCAATATCGCTGAAGTTTCACCAAGTACTCCACCTATATCACCAATTAACATTCTTTGTATTGATGGTAAAGATCCGCCTCCTGTCTTTAATACTGTTAATGGAGTTGCAGAACTAATTCCATCCGGATTTATATAATTAGTCATAATACCGGGCCACGATGCTACCAAAGCAGCTCTAGCTCCCAATGCCGGGTTCATAAAATTGTGTCCAATGCCACCGAAGAATTCTTTAACGATTATGATTGCAAAACCGGCACCAAATACCGCTATCCACCATGGTGCATTTGCAGGTAAATTAAAGGCAATTAAAATACCCGTTACAACTGCACTTAAGTCTCTCACCTTAATATCCTTTTTAAATAATTTTTGAATACCTGCCTCAAATGCTACAGCAGAAATAATTGATACCAATAATAATTTTAAAGCGTTAAATTTAAAGAAGTAAATACTGCCAATCATCGCAGGTGTCAAGGCAATAATTACATCCAACATAATCCTACTAACTGATTCATTTGATCTTAAATGAGGTGTTTGCGATACAAGCAACTTGTCATCTAAAACAATTGTACCAGAATTAGGATCAATACTTCTTCCTTCCATTTAAATTTCCTCCTAACATTATGATTTTTTTCTTCTGGACTTAATTTCATGTTTAGCATGTTTAATCGATTCAGTCAATGGTCTTTTTGCAGGGCACACATATGAACATGCACCGCATTCTATACAAGCAGTTGCATTATACTTTTCAGCTTCATCGAAATTATTTTTCAAAGAGTAGGCACTAATAAACAAAGGCTGCAGTCCTACTGAACAAACTTCAAGGCATTTCCCGCACCTGATGCATTCGGAAATAGGCTGAGGTTTAGACTCCTCATCTGTAAGCACTATTATACCACTGGTACATTTAGTTACAGGCGTATCGAGAGTAAATTGTGCTGTACCCGTCATCGGACCTCCGGCTATAATCTTTCCAGGTTTACCATTGAATCCACCACATTGTTCTATCAGATCTCCTATGGTTGTCCCCACTTTTACCAATAAGTTCTTAGGCTCTTTGATGCCACTTCCTGTAACGGTCACAACTCTTTCATATAAAGGCTTGCCTTCCAATATGGCTTCTGCTATTGCGTACGCGGTTGCAACATTATTTACCACAACACCGACATCTTTGCAGCGTCCGCCTTGAGGTACTGTTTTCCCTGTAATAGCATATACCATTCGATAAGAATCCCCTTGAGGAAATTTTGTTTTTAAATTTGCTAGTTTAATATTGCTTCCCTCGGGTATAACTTTACTGAAAGCATTTATGGCATCCATTTTATTATTTTCTATACCTATAAAACCATTTTTAGATTCCGTATATTTCATTAATACTTTAAGACCATATATGATTTTTTCGCTTCCTTCCAGCATCAATCTATGGTCACACGTTAGATATGGTTCGCATTCAGCTCCATTTAGTATTACCTCATCTACTTTTTTTTCATCAGATTTGACTATTTTTGCATGACAAGGAAATGCTGCTCCACCAAGTCCAACAATTCCGGCTTCCCTGATGATGTCAAAAATCTCTTCAGAAGTCAATGAATCTAAATCACCTTTAGGTTTCACTGATTCGAAAAGTTCGTTTTGACCATCGGATTCAATAACTATACATTCGGATTTCTTCCCGGTTGGTATATACATTGTTGTTATGCTTTTAACAACTCCTGACACACTTGAATGAACTGGTGCGGATACAAAAGCCTTTGAATCCCCAATCTTTTGACCAACTTTCACTTGGTCACCAACTTTTACTAAAGATTCACAAGGAGCTCCTACATTTTGATGCAATGGAATAAATACCATTTTCGGATCATTTGCCCTCTCAATGGCCTTATCCTTTGTCAACTCCTTATGATCTGGAATATGAATACCTCCCTTAAACGTGAGATTATCAAGTCTCATTCATTCCACCTCTTCTATTTATTTTTGAGCATAAAATAATTAAGCTTTAAAAAAGCCTAATACTATGTTTATATTATAACATTAAATTATAAAGATGTATATACGAAAGGTTCTAAATAAAATACGCTTTTATATAACATAAAAATCAGGTTGAAGAAGCAATAACACATCTTTTTCAACCTGATTAATTTGGTGCAGGAGAAGGGACTCGAACCCTCACGCTTTTTAAGGCAATAGCCCCTCAAACTATCGTGTCTACCAGTTCCACCACCCCTGCAAAAGACCTAATTAATATTATAAACAATTTTAAAAAATATACAAGATTTATTCCGCAGATGTAGTCAATACACATCGTTCCAAGCCTTTATAAAGGTTGAAGAATGATGGAGTCAAATCCCCTACAATAGATGAATCCACAAGTATTGCACTATTGTCAAAGAAAAGAGAAATGTTTGGAATATCCTCTATTATATATTTTTGAAGTTTTTCATATTGAGTGACTTTGTCTTCTCTATCAAATGACATATTTGCTTCAATTAGCAAATTGTCCATAGTTTCATTTTTATACCTTGAAAAATTACTTAATTTACTTGCATCGCTCATGTATAAAAATGAAAGTTCAGGAATAACAGACATTTGCCAGCCGGTTAGGACTATATCAAAATTTCCTGAGTCCAATATATTAGCTATTCTATCAACTTCATTTGTCCTCATTTCCTCAGTTATATTATCCCTATAGCTTGTATCAAAATCAAGAACAATGTTGATTCCTATTTCTTTTAAATCATCTTTTATCATTTCTGCCATCTTTGTTCTATAGGGATTAAAAGAGTTGGTTGTAAGTCGAAATGATAATTTATTGCCATCTTCACCCTCCAGTATATTATCTCCATCTATATCCCTAAATCCTGCAGAATTCAATATTTTTTTCGCAAGTTCCGAATTGTACCCATAATAATTAGCAACATTTGATATTAACCATGACTGCGGATGAATCGGAACGTCAATTTGAGTTCCATGACCTAATAATACTTTGCTTATTATATCTTGGCGGTTAATCCCATAATAAATAGCTTTCCTAATCTCCAAACCTTTATCATTAGAGAAAACTTCTTTATCAAAATTGAACCCTAAAAACTCATAATTGTTGGAAAGATACTCAATTACATTTATACGGTTGTTGTTTTTATATTTATCCCAGTCTACTCCACTGGCTTTTGCCAAACTTATCTGCCCTGTTTCAAAAGATGTCAATATCAGTTCTTCATCTTCCAATACCTTTCCTACAACAGTATCTATGCCGGGTTTTCCTTCTCGATAGTTATCATAAGCTTTTAGAGTTATACTTTTAAATTTATCATAGCTTTCATATTTAAAAGGTCCTGTCCCTATTGGAATATAATTATCCATATCTAATGCATTTTTATATCCTTGATTCTTATTTTTATTGTCAAAAATATGTTTGGCAATTATAGGAAAAGTCAATATTTCTAAGCTGTTGCTAAATCCACCGCTAAAAAAAATATCAAGATTATATTCATCAATAACTTTAACATCTATTATCTTATTTACGTCTTGAGTGCCAATTAAACCAACTGAGTCAGAAATCATCTTCTTATAAATTGTATCATTATCAGCATATTTTAGGGTATTGATAGTAAATAACACATCTTCTGATGTAAATTTTTCCCCATCATGCCAATATACATTATCATTCAATTTTATGGATACTTTTTTCCCTTCATTATCTATAGTGTAGGCAGATGCTAACTGAGGAACAGGCTTTAAATTTTCGTCAAAGTCAAACAATCCCTCAAATATCAATTTACTAAAGTAAAAATAGTAAACATTTTCTGTAATCAAGGGATTTAATGTGCTAAAATTTGTCAACGGTAATATGACTTGTCCAGATCCAGTAATCAAATAATTAAGCTCCTCTTGTTTATTGTCTATATCCACCACTTCTTTATCATTATCATAATCACAAGAAGTTATAAAACTTGAAATTAGGCATATTATTAATAAAATTGTTATTCGTTTTGATTTCATATGATCCCCCTATCGAAAGGACTTTAAAACTTTAATTAGTATATTTCTTAAATTGATTATACCATCAATATATATTGAACTAAAAGTATCAGGTTTTTCCATATAGGACTTATACAGTAATTTATAAACCCTATGGTTTTTCTTAACCTTAGTGACATATTCATCGGTTTCATTAAATGGTATATTCGTTAGATCTCCGTCTTTAGAGTAATTATCATCCGATAACCATTTATTGACATTGCCGCTTCCGGCATTATAAGCTGCAAGAACCAAATCACTTCTATCTCCAAATTCTTTTTTTAATTGATCTATATACCAAACCCCTATTAATATATTTATTTCAGGTTCAAATAACAGCGATTCACTATAATTATCAATCTTCAAACTTTCGGCTGCCCAAAGTCCTGTTTGAGGACCAATTTGCATCAATCCTCGCGCATTTTTATTTGATACAGCATCTTTGTTGTATTTACTTTCCACATTTATCATAGACAATACCAAATATGGATCTACTCCATACTCCTTAGAGTATTTATTTACAATATTTTTATATCCCACCGGATAAAACATGGTCACAATTAGACTTATTACAATCAGTAAAACAATTAATGAAGCTATCTTTTTTAATAAACGATTGATGATTTTGAACAATAGAGACCCTCCAAACTTTAAGCAAATTCCTCTAGTAAACTATCTATATTTTTCTTTAAACTGTCAAGATCTCCTGAATTATCAATTATTCTATCAGCATATCTCTTTTTATCTTCTAATTCCATTTGAGAATTAATCTTGTCTATGGCATATTCTTTAGAAATACCATCCCTTTTCATAAGGCGCGAAAGTTGAACCTCATAAGATGCATATACCAACCAGATCTCATTTAACTCAATATCGTATTTACCCAATTTATCTATTTCTTCTATCAATAAAGCTATATCAAGAAAGATGATATGATTATTAATGCAATCCCTCGTAATTTCATTTTTTATAGATTCCCAAACATACGGATGGACAATATCATTCAATCGATTTCTAAAATCTTCATTTGCAAATATCAATTTTCCAAGCTTTTTCCTGTCTATGCTTCCATCCTCAAATAAAATTATCGTTCCAAATACCTCTACTATTTTCTTATATGCCGGTTTCTCAGTCTCTACAACTTCTCTTGAGATTTTGTCTGCATCAATAACCTTATATCCTTTTTCTTTTAACATATCTGAAACTGTTGATTTCCCGGTTCCTATACCCCCTGTCAGTCCGATTAGGGTACAATCATTTTGTATCATACCAACTATCCCCCATCAAAATATCAACTTTCAGCGGAGCACATAAATCTATACAGTTTTCCATTGTGTCTTTCATAATTTCTCTGACCAAGTCTATTTCATCTACATATGTTTCGATAATCAGCTCATCATGTACTTGAAGGATCAATCTGGATTTCAAATTTCTTTTCTTTAATTCATTGTATACCTTAACCATTGCCATCTTAATTATATCAGCAGCACTTCCTTGAATTGGAGTATTCATGGCAATCCTTTCACCAAAAGAACGTACATTGAAGTTTTTAGCTTTCAATTCCGGTATAAATCTACGTCTATGAAGAAGGGTTTCCACATATCCTTGCTCTTTACCCTTATTCACTATATCCGACATATATTCTTTAACGAGTTTGTAATTTTCCAAGTATTTTTGAATATACTCCTTTGCTTCTTTTCTGGAAACATTTAAATCTCTGGACAACCCAAAATCCGAAATACCATATATAATACCAAAATTTACTGCCTTAGCTCTATATCTTAAAACAGGTGTAACTTCTTCCAAAGGAACATGAAAAACTTCTGAGGCTGTTTTTTGGTGGATATCATCATTGTTTTTAAATGCTTCAATCATTTTAGGATCGCCTGAAATATGAGCAAGGACTCTAAGTTCAATTTGAGAATAATCTCCATCAAGCAATTTATAATCCGGACTCTTGGCAATAAATGCCTTTCTTATCCTTCTCCCATCTTCCGTCCTGACGGGGATATTCTGCAAGTTAGGTTCTGTGCTTGATATCCTACCTGTTGTGGTTATCGTCTGATTGAAGCTTGAATGAATCCTATTAGTCTCTTTATTTATAAGATTTAATAACCCATCAATATAAGTGGATTTTAATTTTACGATTTGCCTGTATCTTAAAATATTATTTACTATTGGATGCTGATCCTTTAGTTTTTCTAAGACTTCAACATCAGTTGAATATCCTGTTTTTGTCTTTTTAATAATGGGTAAGTTTAACTTTTCAAACAAAACTTCTCCTATTTGTTTAGGAGAATTGATATTAAACTCCATTCCGCCCAATTCGTGGATTGAATTGGTCAAATCATTTATCTCATCATCATATTCTTTCCCTAATTTAATCAGTTCATCTTTATCGATTTCAAAACCGTAAAATTCCATACTAGCCAATACTTCTATTAAAGGAAGCTCCACATCAAAAAGTAGTTCATCCATATTCTGTTCCTCAATGGTATCTAACATAGTAGGTTCCAATTTGAAGACAGTATCAAGCATAAAGGATATATATTTTGATATTTCTTCTAAATCTATCTGATTAAAATTTTTAGCATTCTTTCCCTTCCCCAATAGATCTTCTTCGCTTATTCCATATGTCCCAAAATAATCCTCACTCAATTGATTTATTGAGTAATCCGTTTGACTTGGATTTATAAGATACTGCGCTATCATAGAATCAAACACAAAATTATCCATATGAATATTCAGTTTAAACAGCTGAACTATGTCCAGTTTGAGATTATGCCCAATTTTTTTTATAGTTTTATCTTCAAATATTGGTTTAAAAATAGAAACAAATTCATCCATATTATTTTCTAGATTGATATAATAGGTAGCCTCACCCTTGGGCTTTATACCTACTCCAATAATACTGCTTTCAATATAATTTGAATTGCCATTAACAAATTTAAATGCAAATTTCCCTGATTTTTGTATATAATTTGCTAAATCCTCAAATTTACTTTTATCAACGTTTTTAAAATCATATTCATAATTTATTTCTTCATTTTTTTGGGTAAATTCTTTAGGTATCTTATCCAGTAAACTTTTAAATTCTAAATCTTCAAATTGTTGTTTTAAATTATACCAGTCTGCTTCCTTTACTATTAGATCATCGACTTCCACCTCCAAAGGAACAGTGGTAATTATCTGACCTAATCTTTTACTAATATATGCTATGCTTTCATTTTCTATTAAGTTTTCCTTTAATTTTTTGCCGCTTACATTGTCTATATCTTTATATACATTCTCTATGCATCCATATTCTCTTATAAGCTTAAGTCCTGTCTTCTCGCCTATCCCCGGAACACCCGGTATATTGTCGGATTTGTCTCCCATAAGTCCTTTCAAATCTATGAATTGTTTGGGCTCTATACCATATTCAGAAATTATTTTTTCTCTATCGAATATTTCTAGCTCTGTGATTCCTTTTCTGGTAATTAGGACTTTGGTTTTATCACTGGCAAGCTGAAGATAATCCCTATCTCCTGTCACCAAAATAACATCCAAATCCTTTTGTTCTCCCATCTTTGCCAATGTACCTGCTATGTCATCCGCCTCATATTCTTGCATCTCCAATATGGTAATATTCATAGCATCAAGTATTTCTCTTATGATAGGAAATTGCTGAGCCAATTCGGATGGAGTTTCTTGTCTAGTCCCCTTGTATTCTTTATACTCCTTATGCCTAAATGTAGGTCCTTTTTTATCAAAGGCAACACATATGTATGCAGGAGTATAATCTTCTTGTATCTTATATAACATAGTTAAAAAACCGTATACGCCATTTGTATAAATTCCCTTTTTGGTTGAAAGCAACGGCAATGCATAAAAAGCTCTATGTAAAAGAGAACTGCCATCTATTATTACGAAATTTTTTGTATCCATTTACACCACTCCTCACTAGTCATATAAATAGTATACCTTATATAATGCGCTAGGTAAATATAAGTGGAAATTTTTATTGATTTTTTATTTGATATGTGTTAAGATGATTTTTGTAGTTACTTGCCGGTGTGTCGGAATTGGCAGACGAGACAGACTCAAAATCTGTTATCCGCAAGGGTGTGTGGGTTCGAGTCCCACCACCGGCACTACTTAAAAAAACTCTTTAGTCCATGGACTAAAGAGTTTTTTGTTATCTCCATCTACTCATAATTTTGAGCCTCTATCTGAGAAGAACACAGTAGAGTTCACAGCAAATTAATTTAAACATGCTCTTCACCTACAAAATACCCTGTTCAATAAAGCCAAAGCGGGTTACCCCCAAGTCAAGCTCATAAAGCCCATTTGATAGCGTGTGGTAAGCAATTCATACTCACCGTACCCCGTTTATTTCCATCGTCAATTATCCGAAAAATGTTGATATGAGATACAACAGGCCGATATGTGCCGGATAGAAGATATAAAAGAAGTTTTTCATTCCGCGCCCACGCTCTCCATTATATAATGCCATAGGAATTGTCGCTAAACACACGAGCCATTGAATACTACCAACAGGATTTCCTATATAGAGTATTACCGACAACAAAAGCAATATTAAAATCTGAACAAACCTGTGCTTTCTAAAAATGTAGTATAATAGGCCTAATATAACAAAAATGTAGGTACCTTCCACCGTCATTATATTTGGTATGAACATTCCAATCAGCACAAGAATTTGCGGAACAAAGAGCGGTACATTCTCATTGGAAGCAAGCATACCAGCGGCAAAAAGCGGGAGTGCAGATAAAATCGGTATTAACCCCAATAATATGGCTTTCATTATTTTTTTGGGTGATTTATTCCGTATACCCTCCACAAGCCAATCCCAAAACAGCATATATAATCCTGACACAAAAAAGGTGCTAAATGCATTATTCATCAACACTATATTTTTGTTCGGAACAATGCGCTCTAAAAGAGTTGTGAAAATTATCATTCCCCAACTGGCAAAGAGCAGGCGCGTCAGGTACTTCTTCTTACTGCGTGTGTAGTGGAAACTTTCAGCGGCAATGAACAAGAACATCGGGAAAACGGGTCTGCCAAAGATGTCAAGCCACATCGGGGCCCCTGCATGTGCCCCATTTGATAAATATGGTCTACGAACATTAAAACGACTGCAATCAGCTTAATGTTTGTTGCGTCTAATATCTGCCACTTTCGGCTATTTGATTTAATATTTAGAATTGTGTTAGTTTGCATTACTCACCGTCCTCCTTTGAAGCATTTCCACTTTTATCTTGTTGAGAATAGCTATCCGTTTCCCGTATTAGCTCCTCCGCAGATATGCCATAAAGTTTGGCAAGTGCCATAAGGTTAGAGGTACTTGGGTCTGATGTTCCATTTTCCCACTTTGAAACAGCCTGCCTGCTGACACCCAATGTTTCCGCGACAAACTCCTGTGTCATTTTGCACCTTGTTCTATTTTCTCTAAGCACCTGCGACAAGGATTTTAAGGTAACTCTTTTTTCCTCCCTGACATCTTTAGAACGAACATATTTTCTCAATGCCTTAATAATCAGTATAAATAGATATACCGCTGCAACAGCTAACACCAAAAAAAACAGTATACTTACAATGCCAGCCACTCGATAAACCCACAAGTCGTACATTTTAATTTCTCCTTTCGATTTTATGGCTCTATGATACTTAAAAAGGGTGGTTGCTTCCACCAACTATCACGCAATTATCGGTTGACAACAGTATCTTTGAACCTAAATTACCATTTATACATGACATTCCTTACCTGTTATGTTTCACTCGTACGTCAGCTCGGATTGTATCGTAAGCCTATATTTTTTTCCACTACGAAACTATATCTTTGTTGGATGATTATATTTTACCATACCATAATATTTTACACCATTCTTAGCATCGTTTCATAAAAAAGTGCTGGACGCAACAAACGAATATCCCTAATATGGACAAGCAACTCTTTCCAGTAGTTACCGCCGCCATTTCCTTTCAATCGTTCATCATCCATAGTAAAACCTTTGATCATATATTCTTTTAAGCGCTCCGTTGCCCAACGTCTAAAATTAGTCGCAATTACAGGCTTTACCCTATACCCAAGGGGAATAATCATATCAAGATTATAAAATAGCATTTCTCGTGCCACCTCACGATTGCCTTCTTTTCGAACCTGTCGGAAATTCCGACAGGTTGAATCTTCATCAAGTTCACCCTCTTCATAGATATGTTTAATATATTCTACCACATTTGTGCGAGAGGTCTGGAATAAATCAGCCATTTGCTGCTGTATCAACCATACAGTGTCATCATGGACTTTGACCTCGATATTTGTTAATCCATCATCCGACTGATAATTTAGAATCTCACCATAGTTATCCACCTACATTCACACCTAATCTTTATAATATTTCATTTTCAAAACAGGATTACTCTTGTCTTTGCATTCCTTATATTCGTAGATTTCTTTAAAATGTTCTGGAGTTAGTTTCACTTCACAAAAAAATTGGAGAACAAAATGTCCCACAAAATTCCATCCTCAAATAACAATTCGGCTATCTACAATTGTTAATAAAATACCATCTATCTTTAGCTTGAGGTTTATTTATCACCGAGCATTTCTCTAAGTTGTTCAAATGTCACAACCATCTGGATAATTTTTAAATTTTTTTCGATAATATTGTTTATCTCTCATTTTTAGTCAACTCTTATAATCATTTATCAGTGATAGATCTGACTGCGTAATCTAAAATTTGCGGTACCTTATCTGCAGTAGATAATAGAAATTCCTCCATGTCCCTCCTAATATCTCTCCAACGTGATTTATATTCATAAAATTGTGGTTTTCATAGGTGCTAGTAACTACAGGAAAGCATGCTCGTCATGCTTAAAGCTGCTTTTATGCAGGTTTTACGAGTTCTAAAGTTCCAATTTGTTCCACTGCATTCCAGATACTTCTAAATGACTTGTAAACTCAAAATCTGTTATCCACATGAGTGTGTGGGTTCGAGTCCCACCACCGGCACCACTTAAAAAACTCTTTAATCCATGGACTAAAGAGTTTTTTGTTGTTTCAATTAGGAATAAATAATCACAGATTCTTATATAAAGTTCACTTCGCTATTCCCCCATTTCATATTTTTTCCCCGAATAAATATAAAGAGGAGTTGCCAGTCATCAGCTTGAAAAGCGATTTAGACTATTGCCAAGGGAGAACTTCATTTCCTCTATATTAATCATACAACCTAAGAGGATATGAGTCAATTCCAACTTACTTTTTAATAATTCCTCTATTATTCTGGAACAATCATAACAATGCAAGTAGCGTATTTGACAACATGCATTGCAACTGATCCGATCATACTTACCCAGCCTTTACGTGTTGATTTAGTCATAACAATAATATCGGCATTTCCCAATTTTGCAGTTTCTAATATTTCTTCGCCGGCACGACCAAATGAAACATGCTTGCTAATATTATAACTTTTCAAAAGTTCTTCAGCCTCATCCAATATTGGCATTATTTCTTTTTTTGCATCTTCATACTCCATCTTTGAGCGTATCATATCTAAGTCTTCCCTAACTACAAGTAATATTACTTCTATGCTTTCCGGCATATATAAATCTTGAACAAGCTCAATTGATTTTTTACTTCTTTCTGTACCGTCAAGTGGGATAAGTATTTTTTTCATAGTACACACCCTTTCTTTAGTTAATGAATTATTTATATTTAATGACAATACTAGGCCATAGATTGCTCGACGGCAACAGCAACAGCGACAGTTGCACCCACCATTGGGTTATTTCCCATTCCTAAAAATCCCATCATTTCAACGTGTGCAGGCACAGAGCTGGAACCGGCAAACTGGGCATCGGAATGCATACGTCCTAAGGTATCTGTCATGCCGTAAGAAGCAGGTCCAGCCGCCATATTGTCGGGATGAAGTGTACGTCCAGTACCGCCGCCGGAAGCAACAGAAAAGTAGTGTTTACCTCGCTCTACACACTCCTTTTTGTAAATTCCTGCAACAGGATGCTGAAAACGTGTAGGATTGGTAGAATTTCCGGTAATTGAAACATCTACATCTTCCAAATGCATGATAGCTACACCCTCACGCACATCATCAGAACCGTAACAGCGAATTTCTTTACGTTCCGTATCTGAATAGGATATTTCATCAATTACAGATAATATTCCCGTATTATAATCAAATTGGGTTTTCACATAGGTAAATCCATTGATTCGTGAAATAATCTGTGCCGCATCTTTACCTAACCCATTCAGAATAACCCTTAATGGTTTATTACGACTTTTGTTTGCTGCACGGACAATTCCAATTGCACCCTCAGCAGCAGCAAAAGACTCATGGCCTGCTAGAAACGCAAAACATTCAACATTATCCTGTAAGAGCATGGCTGCAAGTTTTCCGTGACCAATTCCAACCTTCCTATCATCTGCTACAGAGCCGGGAATACAAAAGGACTGAAGACCGATTCCAATTGCATCTGCCGCTTCAGTGGCTTTCAAACATCCTTTTTTAATTGCAATAGCTGCACCAACAACATATGCCCAGCATGCATCGTCAAAAGCTATAGGCTGAATTTCTTTTACAATTGCCGCAGGTGAAAAACCATTATTCAAACATATCTGTTCTGCTTCATCTAAAGAGTTTATCCCATACTGCAATAAAACTGTATTGATTTGACTGATTCTACGATCATAGTTTTCAAAAAAAGTCATCATTTACCCTCCTATTCATGACGTGGGTCAACGAAAGTAATCCCTTCGTTAAATCGTCCATAAATTCCTGTTGCATCTACAATCGCTTGGTTTGCATCAATGCCTTGCTTAACTAACTCCATTACCTTACCCATATTAACAAACTCATAACCGATTATTAGACTGTTTCTATCTAACGCAATACGTGTTACATAACCCTCAGCCATTTCTAGGTACCTCGGTCCTTTATCCTTTGTACCATACATAGTTCCAATCTGGCTGCGAAGTCCTTTACCCAGATCTTCCAAACCAGCTCCAATCGGCAGACCACCTTCCGAAAAAGCTGTTTGACTTCGTCCATACACAAGCTGTAAGAACAACTCACGCATCGCTACATTGATTGCATCGCAGACAAGATCACTGTTGAGTGCTTCCAATATTGTCTTGCCAGTCAGGATTTCTGCTGCCATAGCCGCAGAATGCGTCATGCCGGAGCAACCGATGGTTTCAATCAGTGCTTCTTCAATAATCCCGATTTTAACATTCAAGGTGAGTTTGCACGCTCCCTGTTGTGGTGCGCACCATCCAATGCCATGCGTTAATCCGCTGACCTCGTGAATTTCTTTTACTTTGATCCATTTGCCTTCTTCCGGAATTGGTGCAGGACCATGATATGTTCCTTGTTTTACCATACACATAGCTTCAACTTCTGATGAATAAATCATATACTATCTCCTTTCCATTTAATACTTCATATAATCACCTTATATTTATTATTTCCTTCAGCTACAAGCAGATCAAAGAAAAACGATCCACAGCATCAATATACTTTTGATATAATATAGCTTTTACAATAAACTACACTTCTTTTTTCCATACTAACTTGCAACTCTTTACTGCGATCGCTACTGTAATTCTGTAATCATCTGATTATCTTCTTATAATATCAAAAGAAAGGGCTTCATTTATAAAATTAATTATATACTACTTAAGAAACCAAATAACTTACAGCCTGTAGATACAAACTGAACAAAATGGCTGCCAAAATGAAAACTCTGACTATTTTTATAAATCTATCAGCTCTCTTTATTTTAAGAGTGCTTTCAAGGAGCTGCAACAAATCGGATAATTCATTGATTAGTATCTTCGACAGCCTTATCGCAATAGGAGAGCTGTTCCTTATGAAAGATAGAAACAAATAAAACAACATAACTAAGATATGGTATTGTGACGTTTTCAATACTAGATATATCTTTGATTTTAGGCATGAGTATTTCCTCCTAAAAATATTACTTTATTATTTTAAGCACTTCTTTTTAATTGCCTTATGAGAAGCTTTTTGTAAGTCAAATCTATGCCAAATGCGCCAAGCGGAGCAGTAATTAGAATGGACAATACCGCCACAGTTAAGACAATTTGTCCGCAAAGAAGACCCATTGCCAAAGGCAGTGAACCAATTGCGGCCTGTACAGTCGCCTTTGGCGTATAGGCGATCATGCAGAAAAGGCGTTCCTTCATGTTAAGCTTCGTTTTAATCAGGCACACAAAGACACCAAGCATTCTAAATAGCAATGCTCCAAAAATGAGTAGAATCGTTGCGCCACCAGATACCAGTGCATATTGAATATCCACTGTCACCCCAACAAGGACAAACAACAAAATCTCCGCAGCGACCCAGAGCTTTGAGAATTTTCAGGATAGACGATCAGCCAACTCAGATCGTTGACGCTGAATTGCCACACCAACCGCCATAACAGCTAGCAGGCCGGAAAAGGGAACAAACCCCTCTAGCACACTTTCTGCCGCAACCAAAAGAAATGAAAGGCTTAGCAAAATAACCACCTTTGCAGAATCTCGCACATGTATCTTTTTAAAAACCACGGAAAGTAGCACACCAAGTAGTATTCCCACAACAAGACCAGTAATAATTGAAATGGGTATTTGTGCAAAGCTTAGAGCCGATATTGCTTCCCCTTTTGCAAGTCCGGTAAATGCCGTAAACATAACAATTACAAAAACATCGTCAACACTGGCTCCCGCCATAATCAGTTGAGGAATACTCATGTTCATACCATATCCGTTTTCCATTAAGTTCAGCATTTTGGGGACAACCACAGCAGGAGATACAGCGGCTACAACCGCACCCATTATAGCGGCTTCCAGCACAGAAATACCAAGTAGCTTTGGTGCCAGCACAATCATGCCTAGAATTTCAAAACATGCCGGAACAAAACACATAAGAATAGCTGGACGCCCGACCCTTTTAAGGTCGTTCAAGTCAAGTGAAAGACCGGCACGGGTCAAAATGATAATGAGTGCCAATTGTCTCAAGTCTGCGGATATGGATAAGATGGATCCATCCAACAAATTTAATGCATATGGCCCCAGAATAATCCCAGTAATCAGCATACCGAGCAAACTCGGCAACCGAAGTTTTTGAAACAGTGAACCTAATAACATCCCACATAAAAAAATTAAAGCAAGGCTTGTTAACATAATTTTGTCCTCCTAATTATTATAATTTTAGTTCGCTTCTCGATGTTCTGTGTTTAGGAAGACATATTTTTGTCCTTCCCTATCAAGTCGCAAAGCAGTTATGGTATTTCTGCCTCACCTTTAGATTCTTCTTTCACAAAAATTTTATGGTATAAATCGTCTCCAAACCCGGTTTGTGTAGGGGCACCCTCAATGATGCGGAAAGTACGGTACCCGTCAGAACGCCGTTCAGCCTGCAGAAAAGCGACATAAGATAGGTTCCGGGTATAGTAGCTGTAAGAAAAATCAAATAGGTGGCTGACAGAAAAGACCTCAATATCGCTATCTAACAGTGCATTCGTGCAAAAGTGGTTTTCCCTCCCTGATTGGGACCGGTAATTACGATAATTCGTTCCGACTGTTCCAGGACAAAATCATTTACCACTGCTTTTCCTTAAGGCCAAAGACTGCTCGCCGCGTGACAGTATTGCTCTGCATAATTCAACAGAGTTCCCTGGGTCAAGTAATTGTTGTTGAAGCTGTCATTTGAATAAAAATCCTTTTTGACGGCTGACATTCCACGATCCAATCTGCGCATATAACTAGAAAATTTCTTGATCCTTTGATGAAGTTCCGGATTTTGCATATCAGTCAGTATCTCCTGTCGATATCGAATTTCATCTGGTTCCTTTAATGTTGTGCAAAAAAGGGGGATGAGGTCAAAATCCTCGCCTTTCATGCATAAATCCATAATTTGATCAAGGCATAAGTCCTTGAAATATTCTGGCTGAATATTGCTA
>ENA-UOOI01000539-UOOI01000539.1-fermentation-metagenome-genome-assembly--contig:-NODE-539-length-47581-cov-3.528006_pt1 | contig 47581 bp, 46 predicted proteins | sample MGYA00245779_ERZ724027 | MGnify/ENA primary metagenome ERZ724027 (study PRJEB28704, sample SAMN03018318) | fermentation metagenome | biome: anthropogenic terrestrial biome; feature: soil; material...
TAGCAGGCGCAGAGTGATGTGTCTGCTACCTCTTGTTTTGACGGTGTCGGGCAAGGAGGTATACATGTAAAATCATATGAGTTGACAGGTGGAAGAGGGGGGAGTATAATAGCCAAAACAGGGATGCGGATGCGGTCCCGGGCTGGAGGCTTGTCATGGCAGTAAAGGATGAAATACAGAAACTGAAGAGAGAGAAAAACGCAGTAATTCTGGCGCACTACTATGTAAAAGATGAAGTGCAGGATATTGCAGATGATATAGGTGACTCCTTTTACTTAAGTAAGAAGGCGGCGCAGACGGATGCAGACATCATTGTCTTTTGTGGCGTGTCTTTTATGGGGGAGAGCGCGAAGATTCTCAACCCGGAGAAGAAGGTGCTGATGCCGGATGCTACAGCAGACTGCGCCATGGCTCATATGGTAACCGTGCAAAAGATCCGGGAAGTCAAGGAAGCATACGATGATTTGGCGGTTGTTTGCTACATCAACTCCACAGCGGAGATTAAAACGGTGTCAGATGTCTGTGTGACTTCGTCCAACGCCGTGAAAATCGTGAAGATGCTGCCCAATCAGAACATATTTTTTATTCCCGACGGCAATCTGGGGTGCTATGTGGCGGAACAGGTACCGGAAAAGAACGTGATCCTCAATGACGGTTACTGCCCCATCCATGCAGCCATGACCAAAGAATCGGTACGGCAGGCCAAGCAGGCGCATCCTAACGCAGCACTTTTGGTTCATCCGGAATGTACTAAGGATTTGTTGGAGGAAGCGGACCACATCGGCAGCACCTCCGAGATTATTCAGTACGCAAAGGAAAGTGCCCTTAACGAGTTTTTGATTGGAACGGAAATCGGGGTATTCTACGAGTTGAAGAAGCAGAATCCGGAAAAGAAGTTCTATGCCCTTACCGATGAACAAATCTGTTGGGACATGAAGAAGGTTACTCTGGAAAAGGTTGCAGAAGTACTGAAGACAGAACAAAATGAAGTGCTGATCAGCGAAGAGGTAAGACAAAAAGCTATGCGCCCATTAGAGCGTATGCTGGAGCTGGCGAAATAGCAGGTGAAAGTTATGAAAACTGATGTTTTAGTGATCGGTAGTGGATGTTCCGGACTATATTGTGCGCTTAACCTACCGAAAGACCGTAATATTACCATTGTGACAAAATCCGATGCGGAGAGCAGTGATTCCTTCCTAGCACAGGGCGGGATGTGCATGATGAAAAACGAGGCGGACTATAACAGCTATTTTGAAGATACCATGAAAGCTGGGCACTATGAAAATGACCGTACCTCGGTGGATATTATGATCCGCTCTTCTCAGGATGTAGTTCGGGATTTGATTGGCTACGGAGTAGAGTTTCAGCGGGAAAAGGATGGTGCCTTTGCCTTTACCCGAGAAGGAGCTCACTCGGATAAACGGATTCTTTTTCATGAGGATGTCACTGGCAAAGAGATTACCAGTAAGCTGTTGGCCCAGGCAAAAGCCAGTGCGCATATCCGGATCATGGAGTATACCACGGTAGTAGATATTATCAGTGAAGAGAATACCTGTTACGGCGCGGTGATCCGCAAGGCAGACGGAACGCTGGAAAAGGTGGCGGCAGACTATACAGTCTTTGCTACCGGGGGAATTGGTGGTCTCTACCGTCATTCTACTAACTTCCGCCATGTGACGGGAGATGCCCTGGCAATTGCCTGCAAGAACCACATTGCCCTGAAGGATATCAACTATGTGCAGATTCATCCCACGACACTTTACTCTCCCAAGGAGGAGGATCGAAGTTTTTTGATCTCGGAATCCCTGCGGGGAGAAGGGGCAAAGCTCTACGACAAGAATATGAATCGGTTTGTCAACGAACTGCTGCCTAGGGATGTACTGGCAAACACCATTTTTAAGCAGATGGCGAAAGACGAAACCCCTTATGTATGGGAGGATCTGCGGCCCATTCCGGAGGCAGAATTGTGGAGCCACTTTCCCAATATTGTGGCCTATTGCCGGGAAATGGGGTATGACGTGACGCAAGAGTGCATTCCGGTGGTGCCTGCCCAGCACTATTTTATGGGTGGGATTGAAGTGAACCACCAGAGCCGCACCTCTATGGCGCAGTTATATGCAGTGGGGGAAACTGCCTGCAATGGGGTTCATGGACGGAATCGTTTGGCCAGTAACTCGCTGCTGGAGAGTCTCGTGTTTGCCAAACGGGCTGCGTTGGATATGACGGCCGATTACGCCCAGGCAAAACGTTGCGCTGAAGCGTTTCAGATCGTTTCTGAAGAGCAATACCTTGATGAGGAGAAACTGGCGGAAGAGTATAAAAGGCTGGTCTGCGAAAAGATAGAAGAGGCAGACCTGGCGGGAAAGAGGAAAGATGCATGTATGATCAGGTAACAATGAAATTGAATGTAGATCCCCTGATTCTGAGTGCGCTGCGGGAAGACATTACCAGCGAGGATGTGTCGGCCAACTGCGTGATGCCGCACCCTCAGATGGGGCAGGCAGACCTGATCTGTAAGCAGGATGGAATCATTTGTGGTCTCCAGGTGTTTGCCCGGGTATTCGAACTGCTGGATGAATCGGTTCGAGTGGAGTTTTTTGTACAGGATGGAGAGCTAGTTACCAAAGGACAGTTGATGGCAAAGCTCCGCGGTGATATTCGCACTCTGTTATGCGGGGAACGAACAGCCCTGAACTATCTCCAGCGGATGAGCGGGATCGCAACCTATACCCATTCCGTGGCAGCGCTGCTGGAAGGAACAAAAACAAAGCTGCTGGATACCAGAAAAACGACCCCCAATAATCGCATTTTCGAGAAGTATTCTGTGCGGGTAGGTGGTGGGAACAATCACCGTTATAACCTTTCTGATGGGGTGCTCTTGAAGGATAACCACATTGGGGCAGCTGGCGGCGTAGCAAAAGCAGTGACCATGGCCAAGGCTTACGCACCCTTTGTGCGGAAAATTGAGGTAGAGGTAGAAACTCTAGACATGGTAAAGGAAGCGATAGAGGCTAGTGCGGATATTATCATGCTGGACAATATGAGCCAGGAGGATATGAAAGCGGCGATTGAATTCATTGCGGGAAGAGCGGAAGTTGAGGTTTCCGGCAACGTGACCCGGGAAAACATCGCTGCGCTAACCGGATTGGGTGTAAATTACATCTCCAGCGGTGCGCTGACTCATTCTGCACCCATTTTGGATATTTCATTGAAAAATCTTTGCACCATTTAAAATTGCGGCATTGAAAGGAACGGAAAAGTTTGAACGGAATAGACAGACGGAAAGGGATTATAAGGATTTTGGAACGCGGCGAAGAACCGATTTCCGGAATAGCGCTTTCTAAGCAGCTGCATGTGAGCAGACAAGTGATTGTTCAGGATATTGCGCTAATTCGTGCGAACGGACGTTCCGTATTTTCGACGAATCGAGGGTATGTGATAGAGAAGCAGAAGGAAGCAAGCCGGATCCTGAAGGTCATTCATTCCGATGATGAAGTTCGGAGTGAGCTGATGACAGTGGTAGATATGGGAGGTAAGGTGAAGGACGTGTTCGTATACCACAAGGTGTACGGCGTACTGAAAGCGGAAATGAATATTACCTCCCGCTTTACAGTGGAACAATTCATGGAGCAGATTGCTACTGGAAAATCAGGACTGCTGAAAAATGTCACCGCAGGATATCACTATCACACGATACTGGCAGATTCAGAAGAGATTCTAGATTTAGTGGAGAGCAAGCTGAAAGAACTGAGATTTCTTGCTCCAATTCAAGAGTATGAGCCGGCTGAGCTGCGGGTAAGCCTGGAACAAAAGTTGTGCTAAAATTAAAAGGATCAACTGATTCGAGGGTCAGGTGATCCTTTTTCATGTAGAACATGTAGGTTTCGGCTGTTCACGGAGGGAATAGCGTGATAATATGTAGAAAGTGCTAGCTATGTCAACAACAGGAGGAAGTCCATGAATTACGATAAAGACAAAACAGGCTGGAAGGAAATCAGCATCGCAGAAATAGAAGGGGTTCGAATCGGAAATGCCCAGGATGAACAGGCTATGACGGGTGTTACAGTGATGCTGTTTGACCGACCGAATACAGGCGGGGTAGATGTCAGCGGTGGCGGTCCAGCTTCTCGAGAGACCCAGCTACTGTCACCATTGACCAATGAAGTCGCGCTGAATGCGCTGGTTTTTTCCGGTGGTTCCGCCTTTGGATTAAACGCTTCCACTGGCGTTATGGAGTACCTGGAGCAGCACGAAATGGGCTACCGGGTGTTAAACGCCGTTGTTCCCCTGGTTTGCCAATCCTGCATCTTCGATCTGGGGATTGGCAGTGCCTTCACTCGGCCGGACGCGAAGATGGGCTACGCAGCCTGCGTGGATGCGGAACGAAATGTGCCACAGTCCGGCAGTGTTGGTGCAGGAACCGGTGCCACTGTGGGGAAGATAAATGGCATCACCCAGGGACAAAAATCGGGGATCGGATACTACGCGGTGCAGTTGGGGGAATTGCAGGTTGGAGCAGTGGTAGTGCTAAACGCCTATGGAGATATATTTGATGAGAAAACTGGTCAGAAGATTGCAGGGATGCTAAATTCGGAACGAACTGCATTTGTCAGCGGAGAAGCGGAGCTATGCCGCCGACAGGTTTTTGGAGCTGCGGGAGCCAATACTACGTTGGGTGCGATTATTACCAATGGAGCCTTTGGTCAGGCGGAGATGAATAAGATTGCGTCCATGGCCAGGGCGGCTTTTTGCCGGTGCATCAAGCCAGCAGGAACCATGATTGATGGTGATATGATCTACGCCATATCGGTGGGTGAAGTGGAAGCGAATATCAATCTGGTGGGGACGCTGGCGGCAACGGTGCTGTCCCGGGCGATTCGCGATGCGGTGACCAGTTCTGTAATGCCCGAACCTGTATTTCTGGAGAAAATACAGCAGGCAAAAGTGAAGTAACATGCTAAAAAGCAGCGATATAACATCGCTGCTTTTATGTTGACTATTCCGCTGCAAATAATGGGGTGGAGAGGTAGCGGTCACCGGTATCTGGCAGCAGCACTACAATGGTCTTGCCATGGTTTTCCGGACGATCTGCCAGTTGAATCGCAGCCCAAATGGCTGCGCCGGAGGAGATACCTACCAGTATACCTTCTAGATGGCCAACTGCTCGACCTGTGATAAATGCATCCTCATTGGTCACGGTGATAATTTCATCGTAGATGGCTGTGTTAAGTACATCCGGAACAAAGCCAGCGCCAATCCCCTGGATTTTGTGGGAACCGGAAACGCCGGTGGATAGTACAGGGGAATCGGCAGGCTCTACCGCAATCACCTGAATCGCTGGATTTTGCGCCTTCAGAAATTCACCAACGCCGGTGATGGTACCGCCGGTACCGACGCCAGCGACAAAAATATCAACTTGGCCATCGGTGTCTTCCCAGATCTCTGGACCAGTGGTGGCACGGTGTGCCGCAGGGTTTGCTGCGTTGACGAACTGACCCGGGATAAAGGAATTGGGATATGCGTTGGAAAGTTCCTGGGCTTTGGAGATCGCTCCCTTCATGCCCTTGGCACCGTCTGTCAGCACCAGCTCTGCACCGTAGGCTTGCATCAATTGGCGGCGCTCTACACTCATGGTCTCCGGCATAACGATGATGATCCGATAGCCTCGGGCGGCCGCTACGCTGGCCAGACCGATGCCGGTGTTACCGCTGGTAGGCTCAATGATAACAGAGTTTGGTTTCAGCAAACCCTTCGCTTCCGCATCGTCCAGCATTGCCTTTGCGATACGATCCTTGACGGAGCCAGCGGGATTGCAGTACTCCAGCTTTGCCAAAAGTGTTGCACTTAGATTGTGTTCTCGTTCCAAATGGAGCAGCTCTAACAGGGGGGTATGACCGATAAGTTGATCAATGGAGGTGTAAATGTGAGCCATAACAATCTCTCCTTATTTATGGATGGATCGAGGCGAACCCGTGTTCCAAATCTGCAATAATGTCGTCAATATGTTCTGTGCCGATGGAAAGTCGAACCGTATTTGGACGAATGCCAGCGGCTAACAGTTCCGTTTCACTGAGCTGGGAGTGGGTGGTAGAGGCTGGGTGAATGACAAGTGACTTTACATCAGCTACGTTGGCCAGCAAACTAAACAGAGTCAAGCTTTCAGTGAATTTCTTGGCTGTCTCGGCATTACCCTTGATTTCAAACGTGAAGATGGGTGCTGCACCGTTGGGGAAATAGCGGTCATATAAGGCTTTTTCTGATCCAATGGCAAGAGAAGGATGGTTGACCCGTTCTACCAGGGGGTGACGCTGTAAAAACCCAACCACGTTCAGAGCGTTTTCCACATGACGCTCTACTCGGAGGGAGAGGGTTTCCAGTCCCTGGAGCAGCAGGAAAGAGTTGAAAGGGGAAATGGCTGCACCCTGATCCCGCATCAGTGTGGCGCGGGCTTTTAAGATGTATGCCAGATTTCCACAGGCCTCGGTGAAAACTACACCGTGATAGGATGGATTAGGCTGGGATAGGCCGGGGAACTTGTCATTTTGTGCCCAATCGAAACGACCTGAGTCGATGATAACGCCACCCATGACTGTACCGTGACCACCGATAAACTTGGTGGCAGAGTGGACAACGATGTCTGCACCGTGCTCAATGGGGCGTAGCAGGAAGGGGGTGGAAAAGGTGTTATCCACAATCAGAGGGATGCCGTGGCGATGAGCGATAGCAGAAATTGCTTCGATGTCCAGTACGTTGGAGTTAGGATTGCCCAGGGTTTCCGCATAGAGCAGCTTGGTGTTGGGCTGAATAGCAGCATCGAAGCTGGCTGGATCAGCAGGATCTGCAAAGGTGCTGGTCAGGCCCTGCTCCCGCAGTGTGTTGGAGAACAGGTTAACGGTACCGCCGTACAGGTCAGTAGAGGCCACAATGTGATCACCGGCGGTGGCAATATTTTGGATGGCGATGGTGATGGCTGCTGAGCCAGAGGCGGTTGCCAGTGCGGCTGCACCGCCTTCCAGAGCAGCAATACGCTGTTCAAATACATCGCTGGTGGGGTTCATCAGACGAGTGTAGATGTTGCCGGGTTCCGACAGTCCAAAGCGGCCTGCCGCTTGAGCAGAGTCCTTGAATACATAGGATGTGGTAGCGTAAATAGGGACAGCTCTGGCATCTGTAGTGGGATCAGGGGTTTCCTGTCCTACATGGAGCTGTAGTGTTTCAAATTTATAGTCCTCTTTCGACATAATCGGTTCCTCCGTTCTATTTTGGAAAGTTCCGGGCGAAGCAAACTTACCCGGAAAAACTGCTGTTTTTTCATAGTACCCAGGCGCGCAAAAGGGAAAGAACCGATGTGTTTCGGAAGTCAGCTGGCTTTCTGAAAAAGCAGGACTGGACAAACACACCAGCGGGCCTGGGAGCGGGGCATTCGCCCACAACGAAAATTGCTGCGCAGCAGCTGATTAAACAGAATAGACATGGTGCGTTCCTCCTTGATTGCCTATCGTTTAAGTAGGCTATGAAAGCATTGCAGCCTCATGATCCTACTGTTTCAACAGATTGTTTGGCTTTTGATGTTTCGTTGAAGTTTAGCAACCCAACCTAGGTTCATTTTGTCCTGATTGACGATGAATCGACTAGAAAGCGCAGTCATAGATCTTGGGGTAGGGTGCCTTCCACTAAATCCACCAGGGAAATTGACTGGAAAAAGTGGTCAATTTTTTCGTCCAGTCGAGCCCACATGGGGAGGGTTTTGCAGCAGTTGGACCGTTGGCACTGATTTTCGGAGTCCTCGAGGCACGCGATGGGGGCGAGAGAACCATCTGCTAGCGTTAAAATGCTGCCAACTGTGTAGTCTTGGGGCGGCTTGGTTAGTTTGTATCCGCCGCCCTTGCCACGCATTCCAACAACCAGCCCGGCTTTTGAGAGGGCTGCAATGATGCTTTCCGAATATTTTTCAGAAATTTCTTGCCGGGTAGCAATGTCCTTGAGTGGAATAAAGGAACCGTCATTGTGTTCGGCCAGATCAATCATAACGCGTAAAGCATATCTTCCCTTGGTAGAGACCAGCATATTATTCACTCCAAACAAGCGTATTTATATATAACCTACTAATAGTATAGGGAATGAGAACGAGACTGTCAACACCTATCTGAATAGTAGGAAAGCGAAAAAACCATTGGGATGTGCCCAGCAAAAGGAGGGGAACATCCCAAACGGTTTTAGTTTTATATAACGTGTGTAATCGCGGATTCCAGAGCTACGACATCAGAAATGAGTAGGGAAGCGGAGTCCAACTCGCCAGGAGCACCATATCCGTAGGTACAGCCGATGGAGGGAAGGCCAAAACGCTGAGCAATTTCCATATCCTGTTTCCGGTCGCCAATAATCACATGCTGACCGGGGAAGTGACTGCTTACGGTACGATAGATTTCCCACTTACTATCACCCGGGAAATCTTCTGCACAAAAGAAGTCAGAAAAGTACTGCGTAAGGTGGAATGCACTTCGGTGTGTTTCCAGATAGGAGCGCTGGCAGTTACTTAGAAAGACCAATCGGTAACCCTGTGCCTTAAGCTTTCGTAAGGTATCCGCAGCACCGGGATACAGGGCGGCATGGCCGGTAGAAGTCAAGCGAAACATTTCGGCTCCGATCCGCATACCGTAGAATTCTTTTCGGGCTTGTGGCAATTCTGGCATAAAGTCATCCCACATTTCCTTGACGGATAGACCTAGCCACCGACTGAGTGCTTGGTCAGAAAACGCGGCTGGCTGGGCGATGCCAGCGGCAATCAACTCCTGATAGACCTTGCGAAAAGCAGGGGCGTAAATCCGAATACAGTCGTGGAGGGTTCCGTCGTAGTCCAAAAACAGAGTAATTGATTCAGGCTTCGATTTCATGAATCAGGTTTACCATTTCAATTGCGCCTACCGCGCAGTCATAGCCCTTGTTGCCTGCCTTAGAACCAGCACGTTCGATGGCTTGCTCGATGTTTTCGGTGGTCAGCACACCGAACATCACCGGGAGATCACTGTTCAGAGAAACCTGAGCGATGCCCTTAGATACTTCGCTGCACACATAATCGTAGTGGGAGGTGCTGCCGCGGATTACAGCACCCAGGCAGATCACAGCATCGTACTTGCCGCTCTTAGCCATCTTAGAGGCGATCAGCGGAATTTCAAACGCACCGGGAACCCAAGCGATGTCGATACAATCCTGACTCACGTCATGGCGGGTTAATCCGTCCAGCGCACCGCCCAGTAGTTTCGAGGTGATAAATTCATTGAACCGGGCAGCAACGATTCCCACGTGAATTTGTTTGGCTACCAGTTTACCTTCAAAAGTTTTCATAATAGTTTATCTCCTTATACGATTAAAAGTTCAAGATATGGCCCATCTTTTCCTGCTTGGTCTTGAGGTAAAACAGGTCATGGGGGGTGACGTCCACAAGAATGGGAACTCGTTCTATAATTTCCATACCAAAATCAGAAAGCTGATAGACTTTGTCTGGGTTGTTGGTGAGCAGACGCAAGGTTTTAGCACCCAAGTCCTGCAAAATCTGTGCGCCGATAAAGTATTCCCGCAGGTCTCCGGCAAAGCCGAGAGCCAGATTGGCCTCCAAGGTATCCATACCCTGATCCTGGAGTTCGTAAGCACGTAATTTGTTGATCAGACCGATGCCGCGCCCTTCCTGACGCATGTAGAGGAGAATGCCGCGCCCTTTGGCCTGAATCTGCTTCATAGCGGAAGCCAACTGCTGACCGCAGTCACAGCGGGCAGAACCAAAGGCGTCACCGGTCAGGCACTCGGAGTGAACCCGGCATAGCAGATCCTGACCGTCACCAATATCGCCCTTGACCAGGGCAACGTGATGCTCGCCGTTAAGCTGATTGATATAGCCGTAGAGTTTAAAATCACCGTATCTGGTGGGGAAGTTGGCACAGGCAACCTGTTCAACCAATTTGTCGTGGCGTTTGCGATATTCCTGAAGCGCTTTGATGGTGACAAATTTCAAATTCCACTTTTGCGCCAGCTGAATCAGTTCCGGTGTACGCATCATGGTGCCGTCTTCCCGCATGATTTCACAACACAAACCGCATTCCTTCAGACCAGCTAACCGCATCAAGTCAACCGTAGCTTCGGTGTGACCGTTACGCTCTAGAACGCCGTTCTTTTTTGCCATCAGAGGGAACATATGACCGGGGCGGCGGAAATCCTCTGGCTTTGCGTCGTCAGCAACGCACTTGATTGCAGTAATGCTGCGCTCTGCGGCGGAAATGCCGGTAGTGGTGTCCAAATGATCGATGGAGACAGTGAAGGCAGTCTCATGATTGTCTGTGTTATCCGAGACCATTTGGGGGAACTGGAGCCTTTTGCACAGGTCGATGCTCATGGGCATACAGATCAACCCTTTTCCGTGCATCGCCATAAAGTTTACATTTTCCGTGGTCGCAAACTGGGCGGCACAAATAAAGTCGCCTTCATTTTCTCTGGTTTCGTCATCAGTGACTAGGACGATTTTTCCCTGTCTCAGATCTTCCAGGGCTTCATTAATGGTATTAAATTCAAACATAGTTAGCTATCTCCTTTTTAAAACCCGTACTTTGTGAGAAAATCGGTAGTAATATTACTTTGACGCTGGGGCTCTGCCGTGGTAAGCAGACGTTCGACATACTTTCCAATGCAGTCATTTTCCAGGTTTACCACATCACCGATGCGACGCTGTGCCAGGTTGGTACAGGCATTCGTGTGTGGGATTACAGATACGCCAAAGGTTTCTTTGGATACGTCGGTTACCGTCAGGCTGATCCCATCGATGGCGATCGAACCCTTTTCAATGATATAGCGGAGGATGGAGGGAGAAGAGCGGATGGTGTAGCGGATTGCATTGTCATCTCGCCGGATAGCGGAGATGTGACCGATGCCGTCGATGTGACCGGCAACAATATGTCCGTCAAACCGCCCGTCTGCCCGCATGGCTCGTTCCAGATTGACTGCATTGCCAGGTTGCAGTGAGCCGAGAGAGGAACGTTTTAAGGTTTCGTGCATTACATCAGCGGTAAATTCCGCCGGCGTAAAGGAGGTCACTGTCAGGCAGACCCCGTTTACTGCGATGCTGTCTCCCAACTTTACGTCTTCCAGTACTGTTTTAGCGCCAATCGTCAATACAGCGGAATGGGCACCCCGCCTTATGGTGCGTAGGGTTCCGACTTCATTTATGATTCCAGTGAACAAGGAACCACCTCACTTTCCAGCAGTAAATCCTCACCGAGTCGGGTGATGGTGGGGGAAGTCAGGCGGATTGCCTGCTCAGGCAGTTCTACACCCAATCCGATCACCGGTGTTTTTTCCGTTCCGCCAAAGAGCTTTGGCGCCAGATATGCTTGTACTTTTTGCACGATCCCACTCTGAAGGGCGGTCCAGTTCAAGGTGCCGCCGCCCTCCAGCAAAATGCTGTCCATGTTTTGCTGCCCCAAACGCCGCATCAGAGCGCTTAGATCCAAATGTCCGTCCAGTTCGGGAATAACCGCTACCTGGCAGCCAGCCTCCAGATAGGGCTTGTGGCGTTGAGTGTCCGGTTCAGCGGTTGCCAGGATGGTTTTTGCCAAATTGGTGGTGAGTACAACCTGCGCCGTGAGGGGCGTACGCAGATGGGTGTCGCAAATAATTCGGATGGGGTTGCGGCCTCCTTCAATGCGGCAGGTGAGTTGGGGATCGTCGGCCAGTACTGTTCCGATTCCGACCATAATGGCGGAGTATCGGTTTCGATCCTGGTGAACTCGGCGGCGTGCAGTCTCACCGGTGATCCACCGAGACGCTCCGGTCTTCGTGGCAATTTTGCCATCCAGGGTCATGGCGTATTTCATCACCACATAGGGGGTTTTGGTCTGAATGAAATGGAAAAATACTTCATTCAGCTTGTCACAAGCCTCCTTCAGAACGTGGGTGGTCACCTCGATGCCATGAGAACGGAGGATGCCAATGCCCTTACCCGCTACCAGCGGATTGGGATCGTCAGACCCGATGACCACTCGGCGAATACCATTTTCCAGAATGGCTTCCGTGCAGGGAGGCGTTTTGCCGTAATGACAGCAGGGCTCCAGAGTCACATAGAGGGTTGCACCCCGGGGGGAGCGTTCGCAATTCGCCAAAGCGTTACGTTCAGCATGAAGCCCGCCGTATTGCTGGTGATATCCCTGTCCGATAATGGCACCGTCCTGCACAACTACAGCGCCTACCATTGGATTTGGGCTGACCTTACCTGCGCCTTGCTGTGCGAGCTGTAGTGCAAGCTGCATATGTTCTAGATCTGTCATGGGCAAAAACACCTCCTGAAAAACAAAAATACCCTGAACAAGGCAGTTCAGGGCATTACATAATAGCGCAACATGGACTCACGTACATTTGCAATAAAAAACTGGAACAAAGAATGTCCCAGAGCATCACAAATACACGCAATACACCCGTATCACGGTAATGATCTTCTTCTATCCAGACTATCACTGTTGGTCCCGGAGTTTCGCCGGATCCTGCGCCGAAGCGCTCGCGGACTGTACCGCCAATCGGGAATTACACCCTGCCCTGAAGATATATTATTTAACTGCTATTACCGTAGCACAATAAGATGCACCTGTCAATAGAAATGTTAAAAAAACCACAAACTTTTTCAGTTCGGTGCTGTATTGCTGCTGCAAATAGAAAAAGCCCACAGAAAACTCTGCGGGTTTTTTCGCTACATAACGTAAAGCAGGATGCAAAAGAAGTGCAATAGACTTCCGGCCAGAACAAACAAATGAAAGACGGAATGAAAATAGCGTTTCTTTTTTCCAACGCCGTAAAGAATGGCGCCAATGGTGTAGGCAACGCCTCCAACAATTAGGAACACAGTTCCGCCAGTTCCCAGGGCAAGCATGGTAGTTTTGAAGGCGGCCACAATGCACCAGCCCATGGCCAAGTAGCAGATCATAGAGAACACCTTGAATCGCTCCATGTCGATGGCGGTCAAAAGAATCCCAATGGCGGCAGTGCCCCACACAATACCGAAAATGCTCCAGCCTAGAACCCGATTCACGGCACGCAGCGCACAAAGCGCCAGTGGCGTATAGGTGCCGGCGATGAGCAGATAAATGGTGCAGTGATCCAGAACACGCAGAACCTTTTTGCCCATGACTTTAGGGCTTAGGCCGTGGTAGACACTGGAAATGGTGTAGAGCAGAATCATGGTAGCACCGAAAATAGCGCCGCTGACCACGCCCATGACGTTATGGTGAATGGTCGCAGTGACAACACAGAGCACTGTCACTATGATGCCCAGGGCAGTCCCGACTGCGTGGGAAGTCATGTTAAAGATTTCTTCCCCTTTTGTGTAATCTGGCAGTGGGCGCTGGGACAACTTTTTGCGTTTCAATTGCGCTTTCACCTCCAAATAGCCGTTTTGGGAGGATAATCCCCGGTGTCTTATAAAAGGCAGTGGATGTTATCACTGTTAACCGACGGCGTACCTGCTTATTATAATACACTGGGAACCCATTCGTCAATGAGAATGGGCGAAAATTTCTAGTGCTCAGCTACCGGTTGATCTTAACTGATTTTATGGGGGACCAAGCGGAGTAGTAGTTGCTTCCGGAAATGTGTTTGTAGCTTCTGACCCGAACAAAATAGTATTTCCCGAGGGAAAGCTTGGAAACCACCGTTTTGTAGGTTTTGTAATTGGAAACGGTTATCGTTTTACTGGAACCCAGGTCACGCTGGGTGGAATACTGAATCTGATAGCCGGATGCTTTACTATTTCTGCTCCAATGTAGGATGAAGCGTTTGGACTGGTCGTTTTTCAGACAGGAAATGGTGGGCCTGGTCAAACGGTAGATGGTTTTGGTTGTGTGGTACAGACCAACAGAGTCATCACAGTAGGCGTGCACCATATAGGTATATCGGGTTCCGTTCGACGCTGTTTTATCTGTAAAAGTGACAGTTTTGCCAGAGCTGATGGATGCGATTTTACTCCACTTTTTACTGCTTTTGTCACTTGTTCTGCGATAAACGTAGTATCCGGACGCACTGGGAACCTTTTTCCACTTGACAGAAATGCCGCTTTTGGCGTTGGATACGCTGGATACCGAGGCAGCACCCAGAACGATGGAAAAGGTTTTTGTGATGCTGCCCTTATAGTTTCCAACACCGGTAATGGTGACGGTTGCTTCTCCTACCGCTACATTGTTTTTGTAGGTAACGGTGTAGTTACGATCTGGAACAACAGTGCCGTTTTCCGTTAGGGTGACGGCAGGCTTTTTTGCAATTCCGTCGCAGATATAGCTGGATTTGGAAAGGGTGGCGGCCATCTGAGAGAGTTCATGAGTTCCACCTGGGTTGTTGTCATAGAAGGAAGCTAACTGGATGTAGCCCCAGCCATACTGGGTATCCTTGCCTGAATCGCCTGCATCGACGGCATAACACTTGAGCACCTGATAAAGTTCTGGTACCGTGATCTCCGGGATGCGGAGTTTGATATACGCCGCGGCAGCGGACAGATGGGGGGCGGCCATGGAGGTGCCGGTTTTGACGCAGACGCCCCCGCCTGCCTTGGCGCTGGTAATGGCAACGCCAGGCGCGGAGAAATCAATTTTATCGCCAAAATTTGAATAATTTTTATCAAAGGTTGCGTCCGGATTCAAAGCGGAAACTGCGATTGTTTGAGTGTTGCAGGCGGGGTAAGAGGTTTCCACATTCTGTGTTTCATTGCCGGCAGCGTTAAAGAGTGGGATACCTGCCTGATAAGCGGAATCAATGACCGGATCAATGAGATTGCGGGTGTTGCTGCTGGCACCGTTCCTAGCCCAGCCAAAGCTCAGATTGATCACATCAACCTCCTGATCAACAGCATACTCCAAGGCGGAAAAAATGGTAAGAGCAGTGGATTTACCATCGTTGTCAAAGACCCGTAGAATGAGAAGAGCCACGTTGTCCGGCGTACAGTCGGCAACGATCCCAGCCACATGGGTGCCATGACCAGTGGCATCGGACAGATTGGTTTCAGACTCGGTGAAATTGCGACTGGAAGACAAAATTGTTTTTCCGGAGAACAACGTGTTTGTTGCGTCGATACCGGTATCCACTACCGCGACTGTTACTGTGTTATCATTTGCTTCGGTTGTGGCCTGGGCCTTTAAATGATCTAAGCCCATCAGCGTTGCACCCCAAGAGTAGCAGGAAGCAGATTGGCTTGTATCAGTATCCAGAAGCAGCTCGTCCTGGGTCACTACTTCGTCGAGGAAGCAGTGATCACTTCCGTATTTCTCCATCAGGTTGACATATGCCTGCTGTGTGGCTTCCTGGGAGTCGTACTGTAAAATATAGGTGTTATATTCTGGATAATAGAGGGCGTCCGCTGCGCCGTATGTGTCGGATAATGTTGTGGTGGAGACTACGATACGCATGGTCTGAAATGGTGCGGTGACAATTACATCGCCGTTTTTTGTCGACTCGGATTCGTAAACGGAATCAGAAAAGTATCCTTCTGCGGAATTGGCAGACTTCATTACGGTTGCAGAGTCTTTTTTGTTCAGATCTAAGGTGTCCTGAAGTGTAGTTTGGGTGCCGTCTTTGGACACCGTGTTTGTTTCCGGGTCAATGACTACTTCGCCAAAATAGGAATCATCCCAATTGGCCTGGATGACCTCGGTGAGTTCGGCAGCGCTGGAAATGGTCCGAACGTCAGAGTTTGTAGTGGTATTTGTTGTGGTTTCCACACTGCTTGCAGCGTTTTTTGTATAATCCTGATTGGCCGCAAATCCGATCTCAGTACCCAGGTTGACACACAAAAACAGCACCAACACTGTGGAGATTAGCTTTTTAATGCCGTGTTTCATCTCATGCTCCCCTCTGTTTTCTGCATTAAATCGTTGAGATTTCAAGTTATCATATCATAGGTGCCGATCGAATGCAATTTCAAACAAGGTGCGGTAGATAAAGAATCTTGTTTGGAGCTAAGTGCGCTGGATAAAACTGTACCAGAAGAATGAAATCTCATTGAAGAATCTCGCATTTTTTGGTATGATAAAATTATGACATATAAGGTCTCAGGAGACTCCTGAGCAGAAAGAACGGGCGCTATGAGAACCTATTAGTTAAAAGCGGAACCATTTCATTCTAGGGATACGGCAGAGCAAATACTGCGGCGAGAGCTGCACCTGTCGAAAACATAGAGCAAGTATGCTAAATTTTGCCCCAATGGATTGTGTTAGACGGAGTGTGGGTCAACAGTAATCAGTGATACTGGCTTGCCATTTGCTGCGACATTCCGGATCAGCCTGCTGGAGTGATTGTGCGCCCGATTGCTCCATGCCTGCCGCATTCGACTTCGTCACCCCTTTACCAGGGCACGGCTTCAAATTGACAGCCCGTTCCCTGGGCTGCTGGCTCATTTCTGGAGGAAACAACGATGATTTATTCTGACACTACATCCCGTGCATTGACCTATCTGTTGAAGCAGCCTGGTTTACACATAGATATGACCGAAGCCATTTATCGGGGGCTGGGAGAAATCCTCTACGCAGAGCGGGATGGTGTGCTGGTGTTAATCCGCGCCCAAACCACTGGTACGCCTTTACTATATCAACAGTCTGTTACCAGCGCGGAGTGCGGAGAAAAGCTGATTCCGCTGATGAAGGAGTCCATTCCGATTGTGGCGCATCAGGAGTGAGGAGTCTCTGTGGTAACGAAATGGAGGGGCGGAGGGGTCAGCGGCTGCACGCAGGCGGTTTGGCCCTCGTTCGAGCCGCCGAAATATGATCCTTCCGTAGAAGTTTGGCAGCTGGATCCGGGAGACCTGCCGATTGTGGAACAATACTACCCATTGATTAAAGATGCAGCGGAGCTGGCGGAGCGAATTACGTCCGGCAATCTGTTTGGTGCCTGTGTAGAGGAACAATTAGCCGGATTCATCGGCGTTCACACAGAGGGGGCTATGGGAATGCTGACGGTTTTAGAGGAGTACCAGGGACGCGGGATAGGAACAGCACTGATAACCTATTTAATCCGGAAGGAGCTGCGGCGGGGACATATTCCTTACAGCCAGATTTTCAAAGAAAATCAGATTTCCATGGCATTGCAGGAAAAGGTAGGGATGGAGCTGAAATCCGAGCCTGTCTGGTGGCTGCTGCCCAAAGATGCAAAAGTATGACAGAGAGGAGTTTTGGTATGAGAGAGAAGCGTGTGACAACAGAGCGAGGTGCTGTGTTTTATTCGATAGACAGGAATCACAATGAACAGGCAGAATGGCTGATTTTTTGCATGGATTAACGGCAGATTACACGCTGTTTGACCAGCAGGTACCATACTTCACCCCCCAAATACCATGTTTTGGTCTTGGATGTGCCGGCTCATGGAAAGTCACGGCCACATACGGATTTTACGTATGAAGATGCCGCGGAAGCTGCTGGTAGACAGCGTGGCAAAAGCCTGTTTTGTAACGAAATACGCCTGTCAAAATATGCGGAACATACTGGAAGCCTAGGGCTTTGCCATTTGGTGGGAGTTGGGTATGCCGGTTTTTTTAAAGCCAACCGGGATATGACCATTACCGGCCCGGTTTTGCTTTTGATCGGAGAGCAGGATCGACTGGGGAAAGTTAGACAGTGCTGTGAGGCTTGGCACAAAAAGACTGGATATCCGCTGCATGTGATTGAAAATGCCTCACACAACGCGAACGTAGACAATCCGGAAGCAGTTAATAAGATTATTGAGACGTTTTGTCAGTCTGTTAATGAGACGAAATACGGAAAAAGCAAATGTACTAAGTTAAAAAGGAGGATTACATATGCCCCATATTGTTGTAAACCTGTGGCCAGGCAGAACCGATGAAGCAAAGAAAAAACTGGCGAATAGAATTGCGTTAACCGTTGCGGAAGAGTTTGAAATGGACACGGAGTATGTGTCCGTGGCGTTTGAGGAGATAGCGGAGGAAGAATGGGATGCGTTCTGCCAGCGGGAAATCGGCGATAAACTGGATCGGGTCTACAAAAAGCCCGGAGATCCTGCCATAAAAGTGTAACAGAATTGCTGTCGTCCGGTTTTGTCTGGATGGCAGCATTTTTAGTGTTGGACAAGAAAAAGGGAGAGAATTGACAGAAAGAGGTGTCTCCGCTATAATTTCAACGTTGTGGCAGTTGGGCTGGCGTAGAAACTGGATCATAAAGCCACGCAGTGAAAATGAGGAGGAATAACCTATGGATTGGGTGCATCTGCTGGCTGGACCGCTGATTGGTGCGGTGATTGGCTATTTTACAAATTATATAGCGGTGAAGATACTGTTCCACCCCCGCAGAGCAATCAAGATTGGGAAGTGGCGGTTGCCCTTCACACCGGGAATCATCCCAAAACGTAAAGCACAACTGGCACATGCTGTCGGACAGGCAGTTGGCACGCAGCTTTTTACAGAGAACGATGTAAAGAAGCTGCTTCTGTCCGATGAGATGAAACAGTCTGTTACAGAGTCTGTACTGGGGAGCGTAGGTGGTGAAAGGCGTACCCTGGAGGCGTTGCTGCAAAGTGGGATGGGAGCAGAATCCTATGATCACTGTAAGACCACCCTTTGCCAAAGCCTATGTGAACACTTGGAATCCGGTATCCGCGAGATGGATCTTGGAACCGTGATTGCGGAACAGGGCCGTGCGGCGATTAAAGAAAAGGTGTCCGGTACAATGCTTGCAATGTTTGTCCATGATCGCACCATTGCAGGGCTGGCGGAATCTGTTCACAGTGGAATTGATCGCTACTTGGATGAAAACATGCATGAAATCTTACTGCCTAAGGTAGTGGCCGAGATCGATGGATTTGCCCGCAAAACGGCGGCAGAGCATTGTCAGGCGGTGTCGGTGGAGCCGGAGCTGCTGCACCGGGTGGTGGAGCATGGATATGAATCGGTTGTGACAGCAAAGGTGGATCAAGTGCTCGGCACCTTCCATATTTCTGACGTTGTGGAACAGAAAATCAACGAAATGGATGTGGAAGAAATTGAGACATTGATCCTGTCTGTGATGAAGCATGAATTGAGGACAATCATCAATTTGGGTGCTTTGATCGGATTTGTAATCGGTATAATCAATGTGTTTGTGGGTTGAAGAAAACGGTGCAGGGCGTGAAAAGCCTCTGGGCTAACCGTGAAAAGGCAGGAAAACCCACCAATGCGGGACGAGGGGAAAATTCTCTTGTCCCGTATTTTTTATCGTGATGAAGTGCTGCTTTTGCTGTGATAGGTTGGAAGATGGGAATATTTTGTGAGCAGAGCGAAGGCAGAAGGGGAGGGGTAAAGGAGAGAAAAAGGTAGTGGCAGAGCGGGAGTAGCAATAAGATGCAAAAGCGTAGAACATACGTTTTGTTGCGAAAACGGACGAATTTGCGCGAAAAAAGCGGGGTAAAAAGACGAAAAAATAGCAAAGTTTTACTTGCCTTTTTTCTATTGAAGACGTATACTAATCCTATGCTGTGGAGCAAAATGGAGAGAGGATGAGCACACGGGCAGCGAAGTGGAGGGAGTAGGGCGATGACAGGCACATATCTGCATAATATGGATGCCAAGGGTCGTCTGTTTGTTCCAGCCAACTTCCGAGAGGAGTTAGGAACCTGCTTTTACGTTGCCGTGGGCGCCAATCGAGAAGCCGATGGCCAACTGTATCAGTACTTGAATCTGTATCCGATGAAGGAATGGAGCCGATTGTGCGAGAAGTTGGCAGAGCTGCCCAGCAGCAAGGCTGCTATCTCCGATACCTTTTTTGCCAATGCGTTTAAATGCGAACCGGATAGCCAAAATCGTGTGATGATTCCCCAGAAGCTGCGTGCCTATGCCAATCTGGAAAAGGAAGTCGCCATCGTGGGGAACAACAACAAAGCGAAAATCTGGAACGCTGATATTTGGAAGGCCAAGGACGATGCCGCACTGAGTGGGGATCGTGTGGCCGATATGATGGAAATGCTGGGGTTCTAATCATGAGTGAATTTACCCATCGTCCGGTATTGCTGGATGAATGCATCAACGGTCTGAACATCAAACCGGATGGCGTCTACATTGACGGAACGCTGGGACGAGCGGGACATAGCGGTGAGATTGTGAAACGGCTGACCAGTGGACGTCTGATCGCCATTGACCGGGATCAGACGGCGCTGGACGCTGCCCGAATCAGACTGGCTGATTTTATGGATCGGGTCACACTGGTTCACGGAAACTTTCGGGAATTAAAGAACATGCTGGATCAACTCCAGGTCTCGGCATTCGATGGTATTCTGCTGGACCTGGGGGTTTCTTCCCCCCAATTGGACGATCCGGAACGGGGGTTCTCCTACCAAAAGGATGCACCGTTAGATATGCGGATGGATCAGAGCCAGCGGTTGACTGCGGCGATGGCAGTCAATCAGTGGTCGGTGGATCAACTGAGGGACGTGCTCCGGAACTACGGCGAGGAGCGGTATGCTGGGGCGATTGCGGCAGCGATTGTCAGAAAACGAGCGCAACAGCCCATTGAAACCACCCTCCAACTGGTGGAGGTCATTCGCAGAGCCTTGCCGGCAGCGGCGCTCCGAGAAAAGCAACATCCCGCAAAACGGAGCTTTCAGGGGATTCGAATTGCGGTCAACGATGAGTTGGCGGCAGTGGCTGACGCGGTAGCGGAAGCAATTCCGCTGCTGAATCAGGGGGGGAGACTGTGTGTGATCTCATTCCACTCCCTGGAGGATCGCATTGTGAAACGAGAACTGGCGAAGGCGGCAAAAGGATGCACTTGCCCACCAGAGTTTCCAGTATGCATCTGTGGGAAAACACCCCAGGTGGTATTGAGACCCAGAAGACCAATTTTGCCCGGTGCGGAAGAACTGAAGGTTAATCCTCGCGCCCGCAGCGCCAAGTTGCGTATAGCAGAAAAATGCTGAGTAGATGAATTAGTTGAATTAGTAAGGAGAGAGTCGCATGGCCACTGAGAAAAGACGCTACAATCAAACAACCAATGGAAACGTGGCCTACGACCTGAATTATCAGAGAAATACGGTTCCGGTACCTGACGGCGGGCAGCCTTATCGCCAGCCTAACCGTCAGCGGAGAACGCGCAACGGAGAAATCGCGCGTCCCCGTGTGCGTTTGCGCCCCCGGGAGGCGGTTACCCCCTTTGCGGTTGTTGGCTTTGCCCTTGCAGCAGTGATGGCAATTCTAGTTCTGGTCAGCTACGTGCAGCTCAACGAGATCTATACCAGTACGGTGTCCCTCCAGAGTCAGCTGACAGAACTCCAGACCGAAGGGGATACCCTGAAGGCGGAGTACGAGGAAGTGTTTAACACAGACAAGTTGCAGGAGGCGGTCAAGAAGGCGGGGAATCTCAGCCCTTCGAACAGCAGTCAAATTGTATATGTCGAACTGTCTGATCCGGATAATGTGGTTGTGTTCAATCAGAAGGAAGAACCTACGGGGATTGGCGCATTCCTGGAAAGTGTTCGGTCCCTTTTTGCTGGCATCGGATCATAATGGAGCAAAGCGGTGCATACTGTTCTGTGACAGTGCCACAAGAGAAAAATAGGGCGTAAGGAAAGTGTGAATTTTCTTACGCCCTTGTGCCATGAAAGCGGGTGGAGTAATGAACAACCATGAAAACGGTAGAAAAAGCAGGAAGGAAGTCAATCGCAGAATACTAAAACGAACAGTGCTTCTGATGCTTTGCTTCGGGATCCTGACCTTTATTGTTCTTGTGGGCAAGCTGTGGTACCTGCAGGTGGTGAAGCACGACAGTCTGGAGGAGCAGGCCATTGAGCAGCAGACCAGTGAACAGGCTGTGACGGCCCAGCGAGGTACTATTTACGACAGCCAGGGCAGTGTGCTGGCCATCAGCTCTACAGTTTACGATGTCATCCTGTCCCCCAAGGCAATTGTAGAGAAGCAGGAGTCTTTGGATAGAAGTCTGAAAGAGGCGACTAAAAAGGGCGATAGCACGAAAGAATATGATGTAGACGTGGAAAAACTGATTGCGGATAACTTGGCTAAAATCCTGGAAATAGATGCCGAAAAGATTCAGGAGAAATGTGCGGATAAGAGCAGTCAGTATAAGAAAATCACGACCAAAATTGATTCGACTGCTGAAAGCGCGGTACGCGAATTCATCTCGGATAACGATTTGGCTGGCTGCATCTATTTGACGCCTAATACAAAGCGCTACTATCCTTATTCGAGCCTGGCGTCACAGATCATAGGGTTTACCAATGAGTCCGGCGGCGCCTATGGGATTGAATCCCAGCTGAATAAAGAGTTGGCGGGAACTGCCGGGTTGGTAGTAACCGCTACAAACGGCAAAGGTACAGATCTTTTGAATTTCTTCCAGGATTACTATGACGCCGAAAATGGGGATGATGTAAATCTGACCATTGATGCCACGATTCAGGCCTATTGCGAAAAGTATCTGGAAGAGGGAATCGCAGAGTACGACGTGCAGAAAGGCGGATTTATTATTGCGTTGGACTGCAAAAACGGTGCTATTTTGGGCATGGCCAGCTCCCCGACCTATGACTTGAATGACTATTCCAAGGTTACTGACGAGACGCTATTGGAGAAAATGGGCAAAAAGAAACTGAAGGAAAGCGATGCGCTCTACGAGATGTGGAGGAATAAGGCGATTAACGATACCTACGAGCCTGGTTCCACCTTTAAGTCAGTCGTGCTGGCCTCTGCCTTGGAGGAAGGGACCACGACAACCAAGGATGGGTTTTACTGCTCCGGCAGTGTACGAGTGGGTTCCTGGAATATCCGCTGCTCCAAGCGAAGCGGACATGGACAGCAGACTCTGGCGGAAGCGGTGGGACACTCCTGCAACCCGGCCTTTATCAAAATTGGACAGGGATTGGGGACGGAAAAGTTTTACTCCTATCTAGAGGCGTTCGGAATTACGGAACCGACTGGAATTGATTTGCCTGGCGAGGGAAAGAGTGTACTTTGGGATCAGAAGGATTTTGGTGTTACGAATTTGGCAACGGCATCCTTCGGACAGCGGTTTACAGTGACGCCAATTCAGTTAATCACGGCGGTCAATGCCGTGGTCAACGGCGGCTATCTCTATCAACCCCATGTGGTTGCCTCCATCGTAGACAAGGACGGCAACACCACCTATAAGGCCGACACGACCCCGGCACGTCAGGTCATCAGCCAAAAGACTTCGGCAACCTGTGCGGAGATCCTGGAGGGAGTAGTAGCCAGCTACACTGGGCAGAATGCCTATCAGGCAGGGTACCGCATTGGTGGCAAGACGGGTACGTCTCAGACCTTGGTAAAGAATGAGTATATTGCATCCTTCATGGGATTTGCACCTGCCAACGATCCCCAGGTGATTGTTCTGGTTGCTTTCGATTCTCCCAAGGTAGAAGCAGAGGGCAGTAACTTCACCACTACCGGCTACTACATTTCAGGCGGTCAGTTGGCAGCGCCTATTACAGGTCAGCTGTTGGCGGACATCCTGGATTACCGTGGATTTGAGAAGGAATACACGACAAACGATCTGACCGGCTCCAGTGTGAGTGTACCAACACTCACGGGCTACAATGAAAAGGAGGCCAGCGAGGCTCTGAACAACAAAGATTTGACCTGCCGCATTGTAGGCAATGGCGATACGGTAACGGGACAGATTCCGGAGGCGGGCACAACCATCCCCAGCGGCAGCAAGGTGCTTCTGTACATGGGAGAGGAAAAGCCTTCCGATACCATTACCATGCCGGATCTGTCTGGCATGACGCCGGATGCGGTAAAGGATACGTTAAATAACTTGAATCTTTATATGATGGCATCGGGTACTTCCGGCTACTATACCTCCAATACTGTGGCCTATAAGCAGAGTATAGAAGCTGGAGAGCAGGTTTCCCGAGGAGAAGTGATTACAGTCAACTTCTCAAACAAGTCAATTGCGGACAATGACAGCGATGCGTTGGAGGATTAATCCCATCCCGCTGATTGCAGTGGTAGGGGGAGCGGGGAAAACCTGTGCGGCCCACCTAATCCGTAATGTCCTGGAAGCGGGAAACCAGAAGAAGTGCGGATTGATCACGACTCGACACGCCTATCTGGGCGATGACGTGCTGCCGCCACCAGCCTGGCCGGAATGGCGTATGCAGCTGGATGATATGCTGGCAAACATGCAGAAGAGCGGGTGCAGCGCGGTCGTATTGGCATTGCCCTTGTTCGCGCTGGGCAGCGAAGAGCTTGCGGGACTTGCATTTGAGACCGTTGTGCTGACTGGGTGCAGTAATACAACGGAAGCGGAGAAGGTTACGGAATTTCTTCAGCAACAGAATGGATGGTGCGTTTGCAATCTGGACGATCCCTATCTGAGAAAGATTGTGGAGCATCGGGAGCAGGTTGTGACCTATGCGGAGCGGCGCAGCGAAGCAAACTTAAATGCCCGGAATTTGCGGCTATGTGCTGACCGCATCGAGTTTGAAGCGTTGACCAACGAGGCGATCTGTCGCATGAAGCTTCCCATACCCGGCGGATTTGGTCTGTATAATGCCCTTGCCGCCCTGGCATGTGGACTCCGTGCTGGACTCTCGCTGGAGCAGATGGCACAGATTCTCCCCAATACCAGTGGGGTACGGGGGAGAATGGAGCGGCTCCCGTTGTCGGAACCCTTTGGGGTGATGATTGACAGTGCAGCGACTCCAGAACAGATTGATAATCTGCTCATGGCAGCCCGAGGGCTGGCAGAACGACGGTTGATCTTGGTGCTGGGTGCACCGGGAGACCGGGATCGCGCCAGACGTCCCCTGCTGGGGGAGGCGGCCACCCGTGCTGACGTGGTCATCTTAACGGAAGATGATCCTCGGACAGAGCCGGTGGAGGAAATCTGCCAGCAGATACAGGCTGGAATGGACGGAAAAAAATGCAAGACGATTTTGAATCGGGAAAAGGCAATCCGGCAAGCGCTGAGATTAGCGAAACCGGGTGACTTGGTTCTGTTAAGCGGAAGAGGGGATAAAACCCAGATGATTACGCGAGAGGGAGCCGTTGATCTGGATGAGCGTGAAGTGGTATACCAGTATTTCCGTCGGAAAAATGAGAGAAAGAGAAAGGACGCGTAGGCGTGTCCGAAGGAGCAAAAGATGAGGTTTGTAATTAGTTTTGTGTTGTCATTTGCCGTTTCCGCTATACTGGGCAGATTTTTAATTCCTTGGCTGCGGGCGCTAAAAGCGGGGCAGTCCATCAAGGAGATCGGACCAGTTTGGCACATGTCCAAGCAGGGAACGCCGACCATAGGTGGACTTATGTTCATCGCAGGTATTCTGGTGGCGATTGTTCTGTCGGGTTGGAAGGATTTTCAAAATGGGGACTTTGGCGCACTGTTTGTTTATTTGTTTGCGTTGGTGTTTGGCGTCATTGGCTTCGTTGACGACTATATGAAGGTGAAGTACCATAAAAACGAAGGACTAACTGCACCACAGAAATTTTTATTACAGCTGGCGGCAGCCATTGCCTTCACAGTGCTTCTGCGCTATACTGGCTACCTAACTTCTGATCTCTATATTCCGTTTGCAAACGTGAGCGTCCAGATTCCTTGGGTTATCTATATGATTTTTGCGGCCTTTGTCATGGTGGGCACAGTTAACGCAGTGAACATCACAGATGGAGTAGATGGCCTGGCAACCGGCGTAACCATACCTGTGGCATTGTTCTATCTGGCAGTTTCAGTGCTATGGAAGACCACGGAGCTTGAAATTTTTTCTGCGGCGCTCTTTGGTGGACTATGTGCTTTTTTGATCTACAATTTTCACCCGGCAAAAGTGTTTATGGGGGATACTGGTTCCCTGTTTTTGGGCGGTGCAGTCTGCGGTATGGCCTTTGCGCTGGATATGCCGTTGATTTTGATCCTGGTTGGGATCATCTACCTGCTGGAAACCCTATCTGATATCATTCAGGTCACCTATTATAAACTAACTCACGGCAAGCGAATCTTCCGCATGGCTCCGTTACACCACCACTTTGAGATGGGTGGCTGGAGTGAAGAAAAGTTGTTTGTAGTGTTTACCTCAGTGACGCTGATTGCCTGTCTGTTGGCGTTTTTCGGAGTAATGGGACGCTGAGCTGTTTCATATCCTAATAGCGAATCATTTTAAATAGGAGAAAGGAGGCGCACCCCTTGGCAAAAAGATCTATTCGTGACTTAACCCGGGAACAGCAGATGGCACGTGGCCCCATCGACCTGCCCTTCTTGATGCTGACCCTACTGCTGTTAGCCATTGGGTTGGTCATGCTGCTTTCCGCCTCATCTTATGCGGCCCTCTATGACAAGGCGGCTGGTTACAAGGTGGTAGACGGTGTAGTACAACTGGGTGACGCGCTCTACTACTTTAAGCATCAGCTGGCCTATGCGGTTGGCGGCGTGATCCTTATGTGGCCGGTGTCCCGACTGGACTACCAGCGCTGGCGGCTTTGGGCGGTGCCAGTTTTGATTGTGGCCGTGGTGCTGCTGCTTTTAGTGTTGACACCTCTGGGGGTAAACGTCAATGGTGCGACCCGGTGGCTGCGTTTGCTGCTGGTGGCCGGCCCTACCTACCAGCCATCAGAAGTGGCGAAATTGGGGATTGTGCTGGTGTTCGCCGCTGGTATGTCCAAGCGAGGCGGCAGTATGCCCCGGCTCAGCCGCAATACACCGCAGTGGCGAGCCAACATAAAGGCGTTTCTATACTGGAGCGATTTGAGAGAAATCGCCCCGTATCTGATTGTTTTGATACTTATTTCCGGCCTTATGCTGGCCGAGCCCCATATGTCCGGCACCATTTTGGTGCTTGCCGCAGGCGCAGCAATTCTTTTTGCAGCAGGTGTACGGCTGGGGTGGTTTGCCATTGGCGGCGTAGCCATTGCCGCTATGGGTGCGATTATGATTTTCGTCATAGGGTACAACAGCAGCCGTCTGAAAACGTGGCTTGACCCCTGGTGGGACCCCAGCAATAAAGGATACCAGATTGTGCAGTCACTCTATGCGGTTGCTTCTGGTGGGTTAACCGGCCTTGGATTCGGTCAGAGTCGGCAAAAATACCTCTACCTTCCGGAGGAGCAGAATGACTTCATTTTTGCCATCATCTGTGAGGAATTGGGCTTTATCGGTGCCGTGTTGGTGATCATCCTTTTTGCCTTGCTGATTGTTCGTGGCTATTGGCTGGCGCTCCACGCAAGGGACCGGTTTGGATCGCTGCTGTTGGTGGGAATTACCACCCTGTTAGCAGTCCAGGTATTTCTAAATATTGCAGTTGTACTAAACGTCCTTCCGGCTACTGGTATTTCGTTGCCATTCTTTAGTTACGGGGGCACCGCATTGGTGATACAGCTGGCGGAAATTGGGATTATCCTCTCTGTTTCCCGACAAATTCCAGCGCCTAAAAAGGGTTGATCTCAGGCACTGGGACAGAAAGCAATGTATGCAGCGTTTTAAATTAGGAGTGAGTTTCCATGAAGATCCTATTTACCTGCGGTGGTACCGCAGGTCATATCAATCCTGCCCTGGCGTTGGCAGGTATGTTCAGAGAACGCAACCAGGCGGAAATCCTGTTTGTGGGTGCCGATGGTGGGATGGAACAGCAGTTGGTTCCCCGGGAAGGCTATTCCATTCAGACCGTAACCATCTCCAGCTTTTGGCGGCAGATGAATCTGGCGGGGATTAAGCATAATCTGACTACCCTACGAAACCTAGGCAAGTCCCAAAAGCAGGCGAAAAGAATCTTGGATCAGTTCCAGCCTGATCTGGTTGTGGGAACGGGGGGTTATGCCTCGTTCCCCGTGGTGCGGGAAGCGGCACGCCGTTGGATTCCCACTGCGGTTCATGAATCCAACGCGGAACCGGGACTGACTACGAAAATGTTGTCCAAATATGTGGATAAGGTGATGGTAGGGTTTGAGGAGAGCCGGAAGCACTACCCGCATCCTGACCGGGTGGAAATCACTGGCACACCAGTGCGAGGGGATTTTTTTCTGCAAAATAAAGCGGAAGCGCGGAAAAGGTTGGGTTTTGCTGATGAAAAGCCTTTGGTAGTTACCAGTTGGGGTTCACTTGGAGCCCTGGTGATGAACCAGCATATGATTGATTTTGTCGCCCGAGAATGTAGAGAAGGGCAGCCGTTCCACCATATCTATGGCGTTGGCCAGCGCTATTACCAGCGTGTGTTGGAGGAAATTGCAAACCGGGGGATTGACCTTGCTCAGTACCCCTGCGTAGACGTGCGGGAGTATATCTATGATATGCCGGTTGTAATGGATGCGGCAGATGTAATGCTCAGCCGGGCAGGGGCTTCTACCATCTCTGAGATTTCTGCCATTGCCTGTCCCAGCATTCTGGTACCGTCCCCCAACGTCACGGCCAACCATCAGGAGAAAAATGCCCGGGTGCTGTCTGAGCACAAGGCTGCGGTACTGATGTTGGAGCCGGAATGCACAGGAGACAAGCTGTATCAGCAAGTTCAAACGATGCTAGCGGATTCTGATGCCTTGGCGGATATGCGTCAGGAGCTGAGAACGATGGCGGTAGCCGACGCCAACGAACGGATATATCGGGTCTTGCTGGAAGTGATGAAAAAAAAGGAATAAAACTGCTTTTACACGGAAGCGCACCACTCCGCATAAGATGGGCTGATGAAACTGACCGAAGCGGAGGAATTTAAATTGAGTGCTTTTCTAATTGAAGGTGGCAAAAAGCTGTCTGGTTCGATAGCGGTACAGGGGGCAAAAAACAGTGTACTCCCTATTCTAGCTGCAACAATTCTGACCGGTGGAATCAGTGTGATACATAACTGCCCACAGTTGACCGACGTAGATGCGTCTATTGCGATTTTGCGCCATCTAGGCTGCGAGGTCTGCCGGGACGGCGAGGATATTACGGTGGACTCCGCCCCCATGAACCGTTATGACGTGCCGGATCGTCTGATGCGGGAGATGCGCTCATCAGTTGTCTTTTTGGGAGCTGTATTGGGGCGTATGGGTTGTGCAGAGCTGTCCATGCCTGGTGGCTGTGAATTGGGGCCAAGACCCATTGATCTGCATTTGGCCGCACTCAAATCTATGGGTGCCGATGTGGATGGGCAAGGCGGCAGTTTAAACTGCTGTTGTCAAGCGCTTCAAGGCCAAGAGATTGTTTTGTCTATTGCCAGTGTTGGTGCGACAGAGAATATCATGCTGGCAGCCTGCTGCGCAGAAGGAACCACGGTGATTTCCAACGCAGCACGGGAGCCGGAGATTGTAGATTTGCAGCGTTTTCTGAGAGCTGCCGGCGCAGATATTGCTGGCGCAGGAAGTTCTACGGTAGTGATTCGAGGAAGGCGACCGCTGCATGAGGTAGAGCATACCATTATTGCGGATCGCATTGTAGCGGCAACCTATTTGTCCGCCGCAGCGGCGGCAGGCGGAGAGGTTGAACTGACCGGAGTGGATCGATGCTGTATGCTGCCGGTGTTGGAGGTATACCGCATGGCTGGATGTGAGATTCACACTTGGCCGGATCGGATTGAGATGTGCTGTCCCCATCAGCTCAAAGGTGTGCGGCCTATTCGGACGGCACCGTATCCGGGATTTCCTACTGATGCCCAGCCGCCGGTACTGGCAGCACTGGCCATGGCGGACGGAACTAGTGTGTTCGTAGAGACCATTTTTGAGAACCGGTTTCGACATGCTGGCGAACTGCTTCGTATGGGTGCGGATATTCGCGTAGAAGGCAGAGTTGCGGTTGTCTGTGGTGTGGAGCAGCTGCTGGGAGCGGCGGTCCACTCCCCGGATCTGCGGGGCGGAGCGGCACTGGTTGTCGCAGCACTGGGGGCGGAAGGCAGCAGCAAGGTAACCGGATTAAGCCATATTGATCGTGGCTACAGTAGACTAGAGCAGGATTTTACACGGTTGGGCGCGAAGATCCGCCGAGTAAATGAAAAACAAAGCTAGAGAAAGAGGAGATGATACAATGGCAAGACAGCGCAAAAGCAGACGACGCCCCAGTCGGCGAGCTGGACGCTTTCTTGGATTATATGTTTTCCTGTCTGTGATTTTGATTACCACCGTAATTGTGGCTGGTTGTATTGTCTTCTTTAAGGTGAACCAATTTGAAGTTCATGGAAACAGCCGGTATTCCGCGGAGGAGGTGGTCAAAGCCTCCGGCGTAAGCACGGGAGATAACCTATGTCTAGTGAAAAAGACGGAGGCAGCCGGGAAAGTGCTTTCCAATCTGTCCTACGTGCGTTCGGTGAATATCCGGCGAAAACTACCGGATACCATCGTGATTACGGTGGTGGAAACCGAGGCAGTGGCGGCAGTCCAGACTGAGAACAAATGGTGGTTAATCAATCCGGAAGGAAAACTGCTGGAAGAGGTGGAAGATCCCAGAGATTACATCAAGATTTCCGGATTGACACTGATGGCTCCGGCCATCGGTGATACCATCACTGTGAAGGCGGATTTTCGCTTAATTCGCAGCAGCCTGATTGAATTGCTGACAGCCATGCAGGGCAGAGATATGTTGGAAAAAATACGTAGCATTGACTGCGGCAATGAGGCACAGCTGGTGATGAATTATAACGGGCAACTGAAGGTGAAAATGTTGGCTGATGCCGACTACGATTATGAGGTAAAAATGCTGGAAGCGGTGCTGAAAAAGTACGTAGATGTCAATTGGACAAAAGGTGACAAAGGGACCTTAGATATGACCTATGATGACGGACACCCGCATCTGACTAAAGACGCTAAGTGATTGCAGAAACTGGATTTTGAAGTAAGTTTAGCCGAAAAATGCGTCAGAAAGTATTGACCTGTTCCGGGTTTCAGTTTACAATAATAGAGTACATCATTTTGATTTGTAGCTTCGCATGCCGAAGAGAATATAGGGGGAAACGATTATGGCCTTTGGATTCGAAACAGCGCCCAACAATGTGGTGAATATTAAAGTTGTCGGCGTCGGTGGTGGCGGTAACAACGTGGTAAATCGTATGGTTCGCTCTGGCACAAAAAGCGTTGATTTTGTAGCAGTGAACACGGACAAGCAGGCACTGGATGCGTCCAATGCGACCTTTAAGCTTCAAATTGGCGAAAAGTTGACCCACGGAAAGGGCGCCGGTGCCAATCCCGATGTGGGAAAAAAGGCGGCGGAAGAAAACCGTAGCCAGCTGGCAAAGGCGCTGGAGAATACCGATATGGTCTTCGTGACCTGCGGCATGGGTGGCGGCACCGGTACCGGCGGCAGCCCCATTGTGGCAGACGTAGCCCGTGAGCTGGGAATACTTACCGTGGGCGTGGTAACAAAACCCTTTGCCTTTGAGGGAAAGCGCCGGATGTTGCAGGCTGAAGAAGGGATTCTGGAACTGAAAAACAAAGTGGATTCCCTGGTGATCATCCCCAACGAACGGCTGAAGCTGGCTACAGACCAAAAGATCACCTTCGCCAACGCCTTCGAAATTGCTGATGATGTGCTGCGCCAGGCCGTAGAATCCATTTCCGACCTGATTAAAAACGTAGGTTTCATCAATCTGGACTTCGCAGACGTTACCTCCGTGATGAAGGATGCAGGCCTTGCCCACATGGGTGTTGGCCGTGCCGCAGGCGAGGGAAAAGCCAAAGAAGCGGCAAAAATGGCAGTATCCTCTCCGTTGCTGGAAACCTCTATCAATGGTGCGAAAGGTGTGTTGGTCAATGTAACAGGATCCATGGACATTGGTCTGGAAGAAGTGGAAACTGCTGCAACCTTGGTACAACAAGCGGCACACCCGGAGGCGAATATTATTTTTGGCGCTGCCTTTGATGAGGAACTGGAAGATGAGATCCGTGTAACAGTGATTGCAACCGGATTTGAGGATTTGGACACCGAGAAGGAAGGTCCGTCTTTCTCCCAGATTAGCAAGATGGCTCAGAAGGAAGCTTCTGGGGAACTGGAATCCGCCGGTAGCGCAGCTGCGGTTGAGCAAGAACCGCAGCTTGATGGTTTGGGGCTGACCGGTGAGGCAGCTGCCGAGGCAAGGGAACCGGAACTGGTGCGGCAAGAGGAAAAACGGAGCAGCGCAGATGATGCCTTCGATGAAATCATTGCGATGTTCAACAATAGAAAATAAGCGAGTGAATAATAGAGGGCGTTGCAAAGGCAGCGCCCTCATTTTCTTGACAGAGGATGATCACTTCTTTATGATAGAAGCAGTATAAAAAACGTTGGGGTGGAGGTGGCAGCAATGCGGAAAAGAAAAGCGGAAATGGAACGAGAACAGAAGGCAAATATCTGGGGCGGGACAGGGACGCTGGAACTTTGTAAAGTGTTTACCCCAGAAGAACTGGGGAAGCGTGCAAATTGTTTCAATGTGGTTACTTTTCAGCCAGGAGGTTCCATTGGACTGCACAACCATGTGACCGATTCCGAATTGTACTATGTATTGCAAGGTGAATTAGTGGTAGTGGACGACGGAGAGGAGATTGTGCTCAAAGCCGGAGATGCTATATTTACTGGTGACGGCGGCGCTCACAGTGCGGAAAACCGCACGGATCAGGAGGCAAAAATGCTGGCGGTCATTTTCCCCAGTTAACCTACCTGCAAGCCCTCATCCGAACCGGGTGGGGGTTTTGTTGGTTTGAGAGAAAGTAGATAGGGAGAAACAATGAAGTTTTTTCATTTGGCAGACCTGCATCTTGGAAAAAAGGTGAATGGGTTCTCTATGCTGAAAGATCAGCGCTATGTATTGGAACAGGTTTTGCTGGAAGTGGCAAAGGAACAGCCAGAAGCGGTTCTGCTGGCTGGCGATATCTATGACCACCCCATACCATCTGTGGGAGCAGTAGCGCTGTTTGATTGGTTTTTGACGGAACTGGCGAATTGTGCGGTTCCCTGTCTGGCGGTGGCCGGGAATCATGATTCCGGCGTGCGGCTGGGATTTGGAAGTGAGTTGCTACACGAAAATGGAGTCCACTTATCTGGGGTTCCGACCCATCAATTGCAGCATGTTCCGTTTCAGCGAGATGGGGTACGGGTAGAAGTCTGGCTGCTGCCCTTTGTCCGTCCGGCCGAGGCTGCTGCGCTTTTTCCAGAAGCGGAAATTAAAAGCTATGATGATGGTGTTCGCGTGTTGCTGTCTCATCAAGCGTTACAGCCGGAGGCCTGTCATTTGCTACTGGCCCATCAGTTTGTCACTGGGGCGGGGAAGGAGCCGGAGCGGTCCGATTCGGAGTCGGTAACCGTCGGTGGTGTGGACAATGTGGACAGCAGTGCCTTTGATGGCTTTGATTACGTTGCACTGGGGCATCTCCATGGCCCACAGTGGGTTGGAGATAGCTGCCGATACGCAGGATCGCCGTTGCAATACAGTTTCTCAGAGCTGCGCCAACAGAAAGGAATTACGATTATAGAGGTGGCACAGGATCGAGGGATCACAGTGACTCAGATTCCCCTTAAACCACTGCATCCACTGCGAGAGATTCGTGGGCCCTTAAACGATTTAATTCAGCCGGACATTGTGGGACAGGGGGACGTGGAGGACTATCTGCGTGTAACGTTAACAGATGAGCTGGAGCCGGAAAACGCCAATGCCAGACTCCGTGCAGTTTACCCCAACCTGATGAAGCTGGACTTTGACAACCAGCGCACTCGGCAGGAGGCAGTTTTGTATGGCGAAGAGGAGCCGGAAAACGAATCCCTGGAAGCGCTCTTCAGCTCCTTCTATGAACAGCAAAATGGAAGAGAACTGGATGCGCTGGGCTGGGATATCGTACAAAACGTGCTGGAAACCGTGGGAGGTGAGATGCTATGCGGCCTGTTAGACTGACCATTTCTGCCTTTGGCCCCTATGCGGGGAAAGAGGTAATCGACTTTTCCAAGATAGAAGGCGGACTGTATTTGATTACAGGGGATACTGGGGCTGGAAAAACTACCGTGTTTGATGCGATCATGTTCGCACTCTACGGGGAAACCAGTGGGCAGAGCCGTTCAGCAACTATGCTGCGGAGTGATTTTGCAGCTGCGGATACCCCCACTTTTGTAGAACTGGCATTTTCTTATCGAAACGATGGTTATACGGTGCTTCGGAAACCGGAATATCGACGGAAACGGAAACGGGGAACTGGTGTTACAAAGCAGAAGAAAGAGGCACAGTTGGAAGGTCCGGATGGTCTGCTTGTCACCGGTGATCGCCAGGTAACTGAGGCGATCCAAGATCTGCTACAGCTTTCCTCGGGTCAGTTTAAGCAGGTGGTGATGATTGCCCAAGGAGAGTTCCGGGATTTGTTAGAATCGGATAGTGAGAAACGGGGCGATATTCTGCGGCACCTGTTTTCTACAGATCTTTACCGTGCCTTTCAGGAAGAGCTAAAACGATTGTGTGGCATCATGCGAGAGGAGCGTGGGGATCTGCGTCAGCAGCTCGAACAAGTGCTGCAAACCATCCAATGCCCGGATGATTATTCAGGAAAAACAGTGTTGATGGAGGGTGTTGAGCAGGGCAGTGCCCAGCTACAGCAGACGTTGGAACGGTTGGATGAGTTGATCCAATTTGATGCGGTGGATCAGAAAGCGGTGCGGCAACAAATACAGCAGGAAAAGGAAGGGTTGCTACAGTTACAGGAACAAAAAACCCGGGGTGAAATGACCAATCAACGACTGATACAGCGGGAAGCAGTACGGCAGGAATGGGAAGCGCTGGAGCAGGAACGTACCAAGTATGAAGCGCTGGCGTGTAAGGTTTCGCTGAGCGCTCAGGCGCTGTATCAGGTACGGCCTGCTGAGGTAGAACTGGAGCGAATGCGCAAGACGGTTCAGGCGCTTACGATGGAGATCAATCGAAGGGAAGCGGATCATCGGAAGTGGGAGCCGGAGTGGAATCGATTGCAGCAGGCATGTATGGACTGGAAGAAACAAGAGCCACAGCAGCAGGAATGGGAGCAGGAAAAGCGGCGGCTGACAGCGGAACTCCGGCAATACCAGATACTTGCAACGTTGGAAAGAGGATGCAAGAACCTGAGAGCGAAGCTAAACGCAGCAGACATAGAAATCAAGGAAAGAAACCAGCAGGTATGGCAACAAAAGGAGGAACTACAGGCGCTGGATCTGCTGCTGGAGCGGTGGCGCACGGCAGAAGTGGAGTTGGAACGTTGTTCTGGCCTGCGGGACGCGGCAGAAAATACCATGCAAAGGGGAGAATCGTTGCTGGAGAATCAGGCCGCCCTTGTAAAGAGCGAATTGCAGCTGACAGAAGCAGAACAGCAGTACCTGGTCGAGGAAAGCAGTTGGAAGGCGATGCGAAACCAGGCCGCCGACGCACAGGCAGTCTTTCTCTGTGATCAGGCAGGGGTAATGGCACAGACCATGCAACCGGGGATGCCCTGTCCGGTGTGCGGTTCCTGTAGCCACCCTGCCCCGGCGAAACGAACGGAGAAAAGTCTGTCGGAAGAAGCGATCAAAGAATTGCAGGAGGCTGCGGAGCGACAGTATAAGCGCTGTACTACCCTTGCTAATCAGTTGGCAGAACAGAGGGGCAAAGTGGGGGCCGAACGGAAGCGGTTTCAGGCGGAAGCGGAGGAATTGCTGGGGTACCAGAGCAGTGAGGATGCGTTGCAAAAAGAGCTGGCGGATGCTTGTCAAGCGTGCAGAATTGAGCTAAAGCGACTGAAAGAGCAGTACCAAACACTGAAAAAGCGATGTGAAAAAAAAGCAGCGGCGACAATAAAGGAGAAAACGGGACGGGAAGGCCTGGAAAAACTGGAGTCGAAACTGGCTGCGCAGAAAGAAGAACGGGAGCGCATTCAAAGTATGTTGCAGGGAAAAGAGGCTGTGAGGACACGGACGGCAGATGAGTTGACCTACGGAAGCGGCCGGGAGGCAGAAGCAGAGATCCAACGTCTCAGCTGCGCATTGGAGCAGAGTAAAACAGCAATGGCACAGACGCAGGCGGAGATGGAAATGCAGCAGAAGAAAGTACAGGAGAATCAGGCAATCCTTCAAACCAGAAGGGAAGAACTGCCTGTTGCAGAGCAGGCGTGTACAGTGGCAGAAGCGCAGCTGCAACAAGCGTTGATGGAGGCCAAGTTTGCAGATATAGCAGCTTATCGACAGTCGCTGGAAGTAGAAGGAAAGGCAGTAGATGAGCAATGGTTGGAGCAACAGCGGAAAACCATCAGTGCGTATCATAGTCGTCGGCAAGCGGCAGAACGGCTGTTCACACAGATGGAGCAGGAGTTAAAGGGCGTGGCGTCCCAGGAGATAGCACCGTTGGAAGAGCAGATTGCGAAAAAAAATCGGGAACTAGAAGAATTAGAAGAACAGGAACGTGGGTGCTATAGTAGACTCCAAACCAATCAGGTAGTTGCGCGGAGAGGGAAAAGTGGTGATCAAAAGCTGCGCGATGCAGAGCGGCAATACTTACAGTTAAAAGAATTGTCGGATACCGCCAACGGAGAGCTAAATGGTAGGGTGAAAATCACCTTTGAACGGTACGTCCAGGGAACCGTATTCCGCCAAATTATAGCCAGAGCCAATCGCAGATTGTACCAGATGACAGGCAGCCGATATCAGCTGGCGCAGCAGGAAGAGGCAGAAAACAACCGCAGCAAGACCGGACTGGAGTTGGATGTGATCGACCACTACACCGGCAAACGGCGCAGCGTGAAAACGCTATCCGGTGGGGAAGCATTTCAGGCATCTCTGTCGCTGGCGTTGGGGCTGTCCGATGTGGTGCAGAGTCGGAGCGGCGGTGTGAAATTAGACGCTATGTTTATTGACGAGGGATTTGGGTCTCTGGACGAGGAAGCACTGGAGCAGGCGATGCGGATGCTCCGGCATTTGTCGGGAGGTTCCCGTTTGGTGGGGATCATTTCCCATGTGTCGGAATTGAAGGAAGCCATTGAACGTAAGATAGTGGTGCAGAGCTCAGAACAGGGTAGCCATATAGAAATTCAGGTGTAAGGAGTAACAGGAATCTATGAATGATCGACAGTTGAAACAAATTCTCACCACAAGGAGGGTGGGGACGGAACGGAAGCAGCGTAACGCTGCCATTCTGCTGCCGGTGGTAGAAGTGGGCGGACAGGATGCCTTGCTGTTTGAGGTGCGATCCCAGCGGCTGGAGATGCAGCCGGGAGAAGTTTGTTTTCCAGGTGGCAGAATTGAGCTGGGAGAGGCTCCGGAAGATGCGGCGGTGCGGGAGGTCTGGGAAGAGCTTCAGGTACAGCGGGAACAGATTGAAATACTGGGGCCGTTGGATCGGCTGGTGCATTTCTCTGGTACAGTTTTTCCCCTTTTGGGGCGGTTGGACCCGCTAGCATTGCCCAATCTTCGAATTAACGAGGATGAGGTAGAGGAAGTGTTTACTGTTCCGCTGGATTTTTTCCTGACCAGTCCGGGAAAGCAGTACACATATTACATGAGTCCGGATAACCTGGATGAACTGCCGGCGCCCTTGGCAGATTACGTCCGTCACTATCGACAAAAATATGTTACGCCGGCCTGGTGCTACAGCGGTCATACCATCTGGGGCATGACGGCTAGGGCGGTGAACCGCTTCCTCCACCTTCTTCAGACGGAGTAGCAAAAAAAATCCCCCGCAGATCGGTCACTTGGCTGATCTGTGGGGGACTTTTTTCTGTTTGCGTTAGACTTCGAAATGACCCAAGGCGACACCCTTCTGGTGCAGGATGGCAGCTTCTTCCGGACTCAGGTAGCTGGTTTTTCCCAGAGTCAGGCAGTAGTAACGAATCCGGGCGCAACGCTCTAGTGTTTCCATCCTGGAACAGGCCTCGGAGAGAGTTTTGCCCCAAGTGACTGCACCGTGGTTGGACAACAAAACGGCGTTGTTCTCCCGACAAAAGGGAATAATGCTCTCGGCTAAAGTGGCAGTGCCAGGAGTTGCATAGGGGGCAACCTGTACATGTCCCAAATACAATCCTTCCTCTGCCAGGAGCATATCGTCAAACCCGAGATTTGCGGCGGCAAACGCCGTGGAAAAGGGTGGGTGGGTGTGAACGGCTGCAAAAGCTCTGGGATTGTGGGTATAGAGGCAGAGATGCATTTTAAGTTCCGAGGATGGTTGGCGGGTACCCTCCAGAATATTGCCTTGGAGATCGGTTTTCACCAACCACTCATCGGTGAGAAACCCCTTTCGGGCTCCGGTGGCAGTAGTCCAAAGAGTATTTTCGGATACACGGCAGCTGATGTTACCGTCTGTGCCAACGGTTAGTCCCTGGCTGTATAATTGATGGCCGGTTTCAATAATTGCGTCTCTGGCTTCCTGGTCAGAATAATAAGTCACAGAGGATTCGCCGCCTTTCGTCTGAAAATTTCAAGGATGGAGGAGTCGTAGGGAGGAAATGCTACACCGTATTCAGTGACAATGCCGGAGATCAGGTCGGCATCGGTGACGTCGAAAGCAGGGTTAAAGGTTTTTACCCCGTCGGCGGCCATCGGTTTTTCATACCACATATGAGAAATCTCATCTCCGGCTCGCTCTTCGATAGGAATTTCATTGCCGGTTGGCGTATCAAGATCAATGGTAGAGGAGGGGGCACAGATATAGAAGGGAATTCCAAATCGTTTTGCCAGAATGGCAATGCCGAGGGTGCCAATTTTGTTGGCAGCATCACCGTTGGCGGCTACTCGATCACAGCCGACGAAAACGGCCTGCACCCAGCCACGTTTCATGACAGTGGCGGACATATTGTCGCAGATTAGCGTAACGTCAATACCAGCGGCGTGGAGCTCAGAGGCGGTGAGGCGAGCACCCTGTAAAAGGGGACGGGTTTCGTCGGCGAACACCCGGAAGTGATATCCGCGCTGATGCCCCAGATAGATGGGAGCCGTTGCGGTGCCGTACTTTACCGTAGCCAGCTGACCAGCATTACAATGGGTGAGAATACCCCAGCCGGGCTTGACCAGAGCCAGTCCGTGTTCCCCTATTTTCTCGCAGACGCGGATGTCCTGGTCATGGATAGCATTGCACTCTTGGAGAAGGTTGTCTCTGATCTCGTCAATGGAGCAGCAGTTGGCAACTGCGGTCTCCATGCGGTTTAAAGCCCAGCGCAGGTTCACTGCTGTGGGACGGGAGGAGGCCAGGTAGTCAGCAGCGGTATGGAGTTTAGCGCAGAATTCTGCTGTATCGGTGCCTTGGATTTCCCGGGAGGCCAGGTAGAGCCCGTAGGCGGCGGTGACACCGATGGCGGGTGCGCCACGAACCTGAAGCAGTTGAATGGCTTGCCAAATTTCCTGTTGGGTGTACAGATCGAGGAATACCAGCTTACCTGGCAGCTTTGTTTGGTCGATAATGTGAATGGCGTCCCTTCCAGTGGTTAGCGCCACAGTATCATATTGTAAAATGGATTCCTTCATGGTTGGTTTCCTTCCTTCTGAATGGAGTGGGGTTCAATCCCCTCCATCTGGTTGATCATAGAAGCCTGATAACCGGCGCCAAATCCGTTGTCGATGTTGACAACGCTGACGCCGGAAGCGCAGGAGTTCAGCATGGCAAGAAGGGCGGACAGTCCGCCAAAGCTGGCGCCGTAACCGACACTGGTGGGGACGGCGATGACGGGACAATCCGCAAGGCCGCCGATTACGCTGGCCAAGGCGCCTTCCATACCGGCGACCACGATAATGACGCGGGCGGACATAATCACTTCCATTCGGGACAGCACGCGATGGAAGCCGGAGACACCGATGTCGTAGAGGTTGGTGACTCGGTTTCCCAAAACCTGGGCAGTGAGGGCTGCTTCCTCTGCCACCGGAATGTCGCTGGTGCCGCCGGTGGCAATAACGATGTTGCCCACAGAGGGGCGGGGGACTGGAATTGCGATGCCTATTTTGGACAGGGGGTGATAGTCCAGTTCCAACTGTTGTTCAACCAGAGCAGCGGCTTCTGGTGCCATACGCGTCACCAAAATGTTCTGATTACCGCACTTGGCCATAGCGGTTAGGATACCCAGTAGCTGTTCTGGTGTTTTGCCTGCGCCGTAGAGTACCTCAGCGGCACCCTGACGAATGGGACGGTGACTGTCGATCTTGGCGTAGCCCAAATCCTCAAAGGGGGCCAGTTTTAGTTGTAAAAGTGCTTCGTCCGGGTTTAGGGTGCCGGATTGCACCTGCTGTAAAAGTTGAAGTACATCGTGTTTATTGTTCATTTACTCACCTAATTCGTGTGTGGTCAATAAGAATCTTCCACTAAGTATAGCGAATCCCAGTGGGGGATGCAAGAAAACTTCTCAAGAAGAGAGCAAGGGCGCAATTTTGTGCTATAATGCTGATGCTGTAACAAAAGAGGAGTGAGAACAATGGAGCTGCGTGTTCCGGATTATTATGAACAGTTTCAGTGTATTGCTTCCGCCTGTCAGGACAATTGTTGTATTGGGTGGGAGATTGATATTGATGAAGAGAGCGAGCAGCGTTATCGCCAGGTAACAGGCTCCTTTGGCATGTGGTTGCGAGATTCGATCCAGAACCAGGGGGAGTTGTCCTGTTTTCGTTTGGTGGGGGAGCGCTGCGCTTTCTTGAATGATGAAAATTTGTGTGATTTGATTTTAAATTTGGGGGTGGATGCGCTGTGCCAGGTTTGCCGGGATCACCCCCGCTTTACGGAGACCTTTGGTGCGCTGCGAGAAACCGGTGTAGGACTCTGCTGTGAAGAAGCGGCACGCCTGTTGCTTTCCCATGAGGAGGCAATTGCATTCTGCGCCAGGGAGACAGAGGAAGAACCTGTGATGGATGAGTGTGACCCAGAGCGATTAAGAGTGATGCTGGAGGTGCGCACGGTATTGTTTACCGTGATGCAGAATCGTTCTATTGCAATGGCAAAGCGGATGTACATGGCGTTAGAGCTGGGAGAAGCGGTGCAGTCTGCCCTGGAGACGGGAGATTTGGCTAGGATTTCTGCTGTTTTACGGGAAGAGCATCGAAAAATAGAAATGCAACCAGAACAGACCGATGTGATTTCCCTTATGAAGCGGTGGGTAGAGGTGTTTTCACAGTATGAGGCAATCAATGAATCGTGGACAGCGCTGCTGAACCAGACAAAACAACTATTATCCAGGCCGGAGAAAGAAGTACGAGAAAGGGTGCGGCAGTTCCGAGCAGCGATGTCGGCCTCAGCCCATGAATGGGAACATCTTATGGTTTACTTCCTATTTCGCTATTTCCTCAAGTCTGTGTACACTGGCGATTGTTTGACGCCAATACAGCTTGCAGTGGTCAGTTGCATATTGATTGGGCTGTTAGACTTGACTTGTTTTATGGAACAGGGGGGCGTTGCGCAAGAGGGACGCATTCGGGTAGCGGGATTGTACTCGAAAGAAATGGAGTACTCGGAAGAGAATTGGGCCGCATTGGAAGAGGCAATGATTTTTGACAGCCCTTTTTTCAGCGGGCAAATAAAGGCAATTCTATCACAATTCAGGGGAAGAGATTGACAAATTAGAAAAATTCCTGTATTTTTATGACAGATAAAGAGGTGAGCGTATGGATGAAAAAGAGCACCAGAGGTTACACGAGCAAGGCGTTTCCCATGAACATCACAGTCATGAACAACAGCATGGGCATACCCACAGCCATAAACAGACCAAAGCGGTGCTGAACCGCATTTCCCGGGCAATTGGGCATTTAGAGCGTGTTCGCCAAATGGTAGAGGACGGAAAGGACTGCTCCGAAGTGTTGATCCAGCTTGCCGCAGTTCGATCTGCGCTGACGAACACTGGCAAGGTGATCTTAAAGGATCACATTGATCATTGTATCGTTGATGCGGTAGAAGAAGGGAACCTGCAGGCCATTACCGATTTGGAACGAGCCATTGATCAATTTATAAAATAAAATAGTTTGATGGGGGACAGCAAGGAAGGTCGCTGTCCTCATTGCTTTTTAAAACGCCAAGGACTGTCTTGACATTGGGAAAGACATGCGGGCATAATATACGGTATTGTGACAATGCTAAAAAGGAATAAGGGGGATGAAGGCATGAACGCGCAATCCAGAAGAAAAGCGATAATGGAAGTGCTGCAAAAAGAGGAAGAGCCAACCAGTGCCTCTGCGTTAGCCAGGCACTTTAATGTCAGTCGTCAGATTATTGTAGGAGATGTTGCACTGTTGCGTGCGGGCGGAGCAGATATTTCTGCAACGCCGAAAGGATATATTCTGGAGCGAGACAAGGGCGGAATCCTGCGGCAGGTGGTTTGCATACACTCGGCAGACCAGATGGGAAAAGAACTATATATTTGCGTAGATCATGGGTGCTGTGTTCTGGATGTCATCGTGGAGCACGCAGTATACGGACAGTTGGTAGGACAGCTTCAGGTCTCTACTCGCTATGAAGTCAACCAATTCTTGAGTTTAGCGGCGCAGAATAGTGTGCACGCGCTGTCTGAGTTAACGGGCGGAATCCACTTACATACGCTGCGCTGTCCGGATGAGGCATCTTTTCAGCGAGTTTGGGAAGAGCTGGATGCAGGGGGATTCTTGGTGAAAAGTTGAGAGGGATCGCTGTAGTGCCAGTAGGCAGAACACTTGACAAATGCAAAAAGAAGCTTATAATAGCATCATGACAGTCAAGACATGTGTAATAACGTGTGCTTGACTGAGAATAAGACTGCTATAGGGAGCTGAGAGAGATGCAAAAGATAAAGGCATTCTGTAAGCGTAAAAACATCATCATATCTGCAAAACGGTATGGTGTGGACGCTTTGGGTGCAATGGCGCAGGGGTTGTTCTGTTCCCTGCTGATTGGCACGATTATTAAAACCATTGGCCAGCAGGCCGGGATTGAATTCCTGGTCAACATCGGTACTTACGCCAGTGCAATGGCGGGGCCGGCGATGGCATGTGCCATTGGCTACGCACTTCAGGCAGATCCGTTGGTTCTGTTTTCCCTGATTGCCGTTGGTTATTCTGCCAACGAATTGGGTGGTGCGGGCGGCCCGTTGGCGGTCTTGGTCATCGCCATTATTGCGGCAGAGTTAGGTAAGGCGGTCTCTAAGGAGACGAAAGTGGATATTCTGGTGACCCCAGCTGTGACCATTTTTGTCGGCGTTGCGTTGAGCTATGCCATTGCGCCGCCTATTGGTACTGCTGCAAGTGCGGTAGGTCAGATCATCATGTGGGCGACTGAGCTGCAGCCCCTCCTGATGGGCATCCTGGTTTCTGTGATCGTTGGCGTTGCCTTGACACTGCCCATTTCCTCCGCAGCGATCTGCGCGGCGCTGGGACTGACCGGTTTGGCTGGTGGCGCCGCAGTCGCTGGCTGCTGTGCACAGATGGTTGGGTTTGCCGTGATGTCCTTCCGTGAAAACCGTTGGGGCGGACTGGTTAGCCAGGGAATCGGCACTTCAATGCTCCAGATGGGCAATATTGTGCACAATCCTCGTATTTGGATTCCGCCAACCCTGGCTGCTGCTATTACCGGCCCGATTGCCACCTGCATTTTCGGACTGACTATGAACGGTGCAGCAGTATCCTCCGGTATGGGTACCTGTGGCTTGGTAGGTCAGATCGGCGTATATACCGGCTGGGTAGCTGACATTGCGGCTGGCACAAAAACTGCGATCACTGCCTTCGACTGGATCGGTCTGATTTTGATCTGTTTCGTACTGCCGGCAGTGTTGAGCTGGTTCTTTGGCAACATTCTACGTAAAATCGGCTGGATCAAGGAAAATGATCTGAAGCTGGTCTAAAATTACAGAACGAAAAAGAAAGGACGGCTCGGTTGGTCGTCCTTTTTTGAAAGGATGGAGGAAAATGCGAAAAATACTCTTAGTGATTGATATGCAGAAGGATTTTGTGGATGGATCGCTAGGGACGCTGGAAGCTACGGAGATTGTGGAACATGTGGTGCGTAAGATCAACTGCTATCCGCGTGAAAATGTAATTGCCACCCGAGACACGCATACGGAGGACTATCTCAATACCCAAGAGGGGGGAAAGCTGCCTGTTGTCCACTGTGTCCGGAATACACTGGGGTGGGAATTGGTGCCAGAGGTGGCAGCGGCATTGGACGGTGCGCAGGTGATTGATAAGCCTACCTTTGGCAGCGTTGCATTGATGGAGCAGTTGCGCGCTATGGAGAGGCAGGAGCCAATCGAAATCGAGTTAGTGGGTCTGTGTACTGACATCTGTGTGGTGTCCAATGCACTGCTGTTGAAAGCAGCTATGCCGGAGGTTTCCATATCCGTTGATCCCACCTGCTGCGCTGGAGTGACGGAAAAGAGCCATCAGGCAGCCTTGGTTACGATGGAAATGTGCCAAATTAACGTGCAACACCAGTGACCCTGGGAAAAAATTTGAGCATGGAGCAGCATTTGCACCATTTTCCGAGGGAAAGATATTGTAAAGTTGTTGTATTCTAGGATTGATCTGTGCTATACTCCATCTATAAAGGCGTTTTACGAAAGTCGTAATAGGAATGCAATTTCATTTCTGGAACGATAAACCAAGGAGGCATTTAAGCAAATGGAAACCTATGGCATTGAAAAATTTGGGATCATTGGTCCGAAGGCTGTTTATCGCAACCTGACGCCTGCTCAGCTCACAGAAGCAGCGCTGCGTCGCGGAGAAGGCTCTCTGAGCCATAATGGTGCGCTGGTGGTAACCACAGGCAAGTATACCGGACGCTCCCCCGATGACAAATTTATTGTCGATACTCCTACCATTCACGATAAGATTGCGTGGGGTAAGGTGAATCGCCCCATCACCCGGGAAAAGTTTGATGCGATCAGAGGAAAGTTGGCTGCCTATCTCCAGAATCGGGAAGTGTTTATTTTCGATGGTATGGCAGGTGCGGATCCAGTTGACACACAGAAATTCCGCGTGATCAATGAATTGGCATCTCAGAACCTGTTTATTCATCAATTGCTGATTCGGCCGACCACAGAAGAACTGGAGAATTACGGGGAACCCGACTATACTATTCTCTGTGCGCCGGGGTTTAAGTGCAATCCGGAAGTAGATGGTGTGAACTCTGAGGCGGCTATTATGATTGACTATGAGGCGCATTTGATTGTCATTGCTGGTTCCCAGTATGCGGGTGAAATTAAAAAGTCTGTTTTCTCTACCATGAACTATATCATGACTGATATGGATGTTCTGCCCATGCATTGTTCTGCCAATATGGATCCGGCCACCGGGGAATCGGCTGTGTTCTTTGGCCTGTCCGGAACAGGGAAGACCACCTTGTCTGCCGATCCTGCCCGTAAGCTTATCGGTGACGATGAACATGGGTGGTCAGAACGTGGCATCTTCAATTTCGAAGGTGGCTGCTATGCTAAGTGCATCAACCTGGAAGAAGAAAACGAACCGGACATTTATAATGCCATCCGGTTTGGTTCCCTGGTGGAAAATGTAATCATGGATCCTAAGACCCGGGAATTTGACTTTTTTAACGGCAGCCTGACAGAAAATACCCGTGTAGGCTACCCGGTTGAATACATCTCCAATGCCCAGATTCCCGGTATGGGTGGCATTCCCAAGGTCGTTATTTTCCTGACTGCCGATGCGTTTGGCGTTCTGCCTCCCATCTCCAGACTGACGCCTGACGCAGCGATGTATCACTTTGTAACCGGCTTTACCTCTAAGCTGGCTGGTACGGAACGGGGCGTAAAAGAGCCTCAGCCTACCTTCTCCACTTTGTTTGGAGAACCCTTTATGCCACGGGATGCCTCTGTGTACGCCCATATGCTGGGGGATAAGATTGACAAGTATGGCACTAAGGTTTATCTGGTCAATACCGGATGGGCAGGCGGTCCTTACGGCGTAGGTGCCCGTATGAAACTAAAATATACCCGTGCTATGGTAACGGCGGCTCTGAATGGTGAGTTTGACCGTGTAGCGTATAAACACCATGAGGTTTTTAACGTTGATGTGCCCCAGTCCTGCCCCAATGTTCCGAATGAAATCATGAATCCCCGTGACACATGGGCAGACAAGGAAGCCTATGACGTGCAGGCCAATAAGCTGGCAAAGCTGTTCCAGGACAACTTCGCTGCAAAGTATCCCAACATGCCTGCTAATATTATAAACGCTGGTCCCAAGGCAAAATAAGCGTACAACACAAAAAACCACAGCATCAGAAGAGATGCTGTGGTTTTTTGTAGGCTGAAGGTACTACATACCGGTATAACCGCCATATCCCCGGTAACCGCCGCAGCAACTGTTGCCACAGAGGCAGTTACACAACAGGTTGATGATACAGAGGGAGAGGCACCAATTGCGACCTCCCAGTGTGCAAAAATCAGCGCCGCCGTTGTCCTGATAGAACTGACTGCCGGTTTGCAGACGGAGCAGAGCCTGATGATACTCTTGATTGCTGGGATCCATGCGAACCGCCTGCTGTAAATGTTGAAGCGCCAAGATCTTGTTGCCCAAGCAAGCGTTGGACAATCCACTGAGGTAGTACCAGCGGGCATTGCGCTCCCGTATGCCCATCCGGTTTAGCAGGTTCAGAGCGTCGCTGAACTCGTTAACTTGGATGAAGTGCCACGCAGCTTGGAATTCACTGGAATCCTGAGAGGTATCGTAGGTGGTATATTGGCGCTGCTGGTTGGCATAGCCATACCCGTAACTGCTGTATCCACCTGTAAAGGGATTTTGCCCATAGCCGCTGGGGCGAGCTTGCTGGTACCGCTGGGGATTATTGATTTGGTCATAGGCGGAGTTGATTTCGTTCATCTTCCGGGCAGCTTCTGGATCGTTGGGATGCAGATCCGGATGATACTTTTTGGCCAGAGCGCGGTATGCTTTCTTTATTTCATCGGATGAGGCATCCGGAGATACGCCTAATACCTTGTAGGGATCATCAATCATGGGGTTTTTCCTCCAGGTAGGTGGATTCCTGTTTTTTTGCGGCAGACCACTTGGCCCAGACGCCGGCATATAAGATGTTGCGGAGCAGATCCAGATCCTGCTCCAGGGGTAACCGCTCGAAGGCCACGGAGCAGTCACCAATAAGCATGGTTAACGTTAAGCCTGAGTCGAAATTGCCATTGAGGCGCTGAAATTCCGTGATCGGGTTATACCGATTGTGCTTTTGATCGGAGGCACGATCCAGGCAAGCGTCCATCACATAGATAAAGCGTCCCAACGTATTGCCGATTTGCGCTAGGGTTTCTGTCCAACGATCTTCCTCGGGAGTGAATAGCGAGGCCATCAGACGACCAAACAGTCCGGAGGTTCGATCCAAATCCGGGCTGTTGTTTTGTTCCAGGCAACCCAGTTCTCGAAGCGCTTCCTCGATTACAGTGCATTGGTTTGGCCACCGCTCTTTGATCTGCCGATACTTGGGTTGGAGCACTTTGGAATAGAGTAGCTTAGTTAGGTTGTGGTCGTCAGTCCAGTCATCCAAACAGTTGTGATAGGCCAGAGCGACGTTCATATCTGCTGCATATTCAGTATATTTGCTGATCCGTTGCAGCTGCTTCTGTACAGGATGTACCATGCAGCGGGCGGCACCGGCAGAAACCTGGGGCTCATAAAGGGAGTCTAATAGCAGCACTAAAAAAGTCATATCGTAGGTGAGGGACAGTCGGCTCAACTGACCATGACGGCATTCAATCGCGCGGCAGAGACCGCAATAGCATTCCCGGTAACGGGCCATTTGCACGGGAGTGAGGCTGCTTTGATCAGCC
>ENA-UOOI01000540-UOOI01000540.1-fermentation-metagenome-genome-assembly--contig:-NODE-540-length-47535-cov-47.263437_pt1 | contig 47535 bp, 37 predicted proteins | sample MGYA00245779_ERZ724027 | MGnify/ENA primary metagenome ERZ724027 (study PRJEB28704, sample SAMN03018318) | fermentation metagenome | biome: anthropogenic terrestrial biome; feature: soil; material...
TAAACAAAAAAGTAATAGAGATTATTTACATCAAATTAAGGATTTCTACAGAGCCGATCTTTAATCAATTTATATGGAGGGAAACTTGATGTATAAGAGAAACTTGATGTATATTACTTCTGAACCCAGAAATGATGTTTACAGATATTTGATAGACCTTGCTTTTGATTTATGTGACGAATTTATTCTCGTTACACGCAAAGAAATAAAATTAAACGATAACGGTAAATCCATATTGGAAAAGCTAAAGCCATATTTAATAGAAATGAAAGAGCAATCAGAATGGGCAGGAACTATATTAGGAGGAGGACGTACAGCATATGTTTACCACTACAGAACCGACACACATGCCAGGGAAATAATAAAAGAGGTTTCAAATTCATTATATGGATGGGTGCAGTCTGATTTTCCCGAAGATTTGAGCTTTTATAAGAGTGGCAAACCATGGCTAGTAAATACAGCTCATGAAAGAGATAGCTATATTCTTAGCGAAGATAAGTCTGAAATAGACGGAATTGCAAACATAAAAGGTCTTAAGCTAAGAAAAGCAAGCAGGGAGTTTGAAACCTTGTCTAATTGGTATTGATGAAGAAGCCGGCTTCAATCCTTGTTTTAGTGGATCTTGCTCACGAATACTTAGTAACTCGCCTTTGCGCGCACCACTCTGTTTCAATCCTTGTTTTAGTGGATCTTGCTCACGAATACTGATTGATGAAATGACACCTGATGAGCTTGTCGAGTTTCAATCCTTGTTTTAGTGGATCTTGCTCACGAATTATGTCTCCATGAGGAAATAACAGGTTCATTAGTTGGGGTTTCAATCCTTGTTTTAGTGGATCTTGCTCACGAATAACCCTACTCAGGAGAAGCATTTTCATTAATTCAGATGGTTTCAATCCTTGTTTTAGTGGATCTTGCTCACGAATTACAAAAATTGAAAACGGTACGTATAGACCACAGGAGTTTCAATCCTTGTTTTAGTGGATCTTGCTCACGAATTACAAAAATTGAAAACGGTACGTATAGACCACAGGAGTTTCAATCCTTGTTTTAGTGGATCTTGCTCACGAATATCCCCCATACAATCTCTCAGCTCGCAGAAAAACTGTTTCAATCCTTGTTTTAGTGGATCTTGCTCACGAATAATTTTATCTACATCGGCCATTGCGCCGGAATAAGTTTCAATCCTTGTTTTAGTGGATCTTGCTCACGAATTTCAGGGTTTAATGTTCTCAATTCAAAAATTTTTGTAGTTTCAATCCTTGTTTTAGTGGATCTTGCTCACGAATCTCTCTAGTATATCAATACGAAGAAGCTGTCATGTTTCAATCCTTGTTTTAGTGGATCTTGCTCACGAATGAATTTGTAGAGTCGTTTTAGTTCACTTCCTTTTTGTTTCAATCCTTGTTTTAGTGGATCTTGCTCACGAATATATTGCTACGAATACAAGTTTATATCGATTCCAAGTTTCAATCCTTGTTTTAGTGGATCTTGCTCACGAATAAGTCTGAAAATTAATTAATAATTATTCCACACCAAGTTTCAATCCTTGTTTTAGTGGATCTTGCTCACGAATTGATAGTTGGGCATGTCCTATCGTCAAGTGCGCTGTTTCAATCCTTGTTTTAGTGGATCTTGCTCACGAATCAGATAATAAAGTGTATGTGCTGATGATACCTCAAGTTTCAATCCTTGTTTTAGTGGATCTTGCTCACGAATCTTTAAGGAGATGGTTTTTAAACATGGCAAAAAAGAAAGTTTCAATCCTTGTTTTAGTGGATCTTGCTCACGAATTCCACGCGGCTATGAGTATTTCGAGGAGCAGAAATGTTTCAATCCTTGTTTTAGTGGATCTTGCTCACGAATTTTTCTGGTTACCATTTGTTCCACCTCAGTTATGTTTCAATCCTTGTTTTAGTGGATCTTGCTCACGAATCGTGAAAAACGATGGTAACTAACTTACAACAGAGAGGTTTCAATCCTTGTTTTAGTGGATCTTGCTCACGAATTAGTAATAGAACCATGCACAGGGGAAGATGTTTACGGGTTTCAATCCTTGTTTTAGTGGATCTTGCTCACGAATATTGATTTTACAGACGCTGCTATGTCGTTCGTGATGGTTTCAATCCTTGTTTTAGTGGATCTTGCTCACGAATAGATTTGGGCATTTTTTTTGGATCTCAGTTCAATGTTGTAGTTTCAATCCTTGTTTTAGTGGATCTTGCTCACGAATTACATAAAAAAATCCTATGTAGTCATTAGGGATATGTTTCAATCCTTGTTTTAGTGGATCTTGCTCACGAATGTAACTCAGCTATAACATATCTCCTGTTATGATAAGTTTCAATCCTTGTTTTAGTGGATCTTGCTCACGAATTATGGAACGTTCAGAGATGTAGCTCCATTATCATGGAGTTTCAATCCTTGTTTTAGTGGATCTTGCTCACGAATACAAAATACGCCACAAGCATATAGAAGAAAAGATGTAGGGTTTCAATCCTTGTTTTAGTGGATCTTGCTCACGAATATAATTGAAACATGGTTTAATATTAGTCATACACACATCCCCTGTTTCAATCCTTGTTTTAGTGGATCTTGCTCACGAATAAATCCGCATTTTCAGTATGGCCACATTCAAGGGTTTCAATCCTTGTTTTAGTGGATCTTGCTCACGAATGAAGTCACACAAAAAGCGATATATTCAGATCCATATGTTTCAATCCTTGTTTTAGTGGATCTTGCTCACGAATAAACCTGCTGAGAGGTTAGTTGCAGTAGTTGTTTTTGGTTTCAATCCTTGTTTTAGTGGATCTTGCTCACGAATTTTTCAATCTCGCCCTCGTGTGCTTCCCATGCTTTATTGTTTCAATCCTTGTTTTAGTGGATCTTGCTCACGAATTTATTTACCTTGGGTCCTCAGACGGCCCAGTACTAATCGTTTCAATCCTTGTTTTAGTGGATCTTGCTCACGAATTTATGACCTTGCCTTAATATGGCAGGTAAAAGGAGAGTTTCAATCCTTGTTTTAGTGGATCTTGCTCACGAATGAATAGACAATACGTACATTGCACCTGAATCATATAGGGAATGTTTCAATCCTTGTTTTAGTGGATCTTGCTCACGAATCCATAACATCGTATTCCCTAAAGAACCCTTCATAATGTTTCAATCCTTGTTTTAGTGGATCTTGCTCACGAATCAAAAGCTCCCACAGGGTCCGGCAGTGAGAAGCTAGGTTTCAATCCTTGTTTTAGTGGATCTTGCTCACGAATTCGGCGATTTCCCAAGGGCTCTGGGAATGCTCATGTTTCAATCCTTGTTTTAGTGGATCTTGCTCACGAATCTGAGAAACAGGGCGCAGGCTACACCATAGGAGCCAAGTTTCAATCCTTGTTTTAGTGGATCTTGCTCACGAATCCTGACGCGATGCATTCTAGACTTATTGATGCCGGTTTCAATCCTTGTTTTAGTGGATCTTGCTCACGAATAAGAGCCGTGTTCAGAAAGTAATATCGATGATTTGTTTCAATCCTTGTTTTAGTGGATCTTGCTCACGAATGATGGGCCGTGTGCTGCACCTAATGCCGCCTTCTGTGGTTTCAATCCTTGTTTTAGTGGATCTTGCTCACGAATAGTATTAACGTAGGTGATATAGAATGCAGAAATATAGTTTCAATCCTTGTTTTAGTGGATCTTGCTCACGAATTGAATTGCCCAGCTGGGCATGTTTGGGATGAACCTAGTGTTTCAATCCTTGTTTTAGTGGATCTTGCTCACGAATAAGTGTCATAAACATGTACACGATAGTACATGTTATTGTTTCAATCCTTGTTTTAGTGGATCTTGCTCACGAATTGGGAAACAAACCAGGCAACCCGAGCGGCATGGGTGTTTCAATCCTTGTTTTAGTGGATCTTGCTCACGAATACGACCCCCCATGGGGGATCTGATGATGGCACGATGTTTCAATCCTTGTTTTAGTGGATCTTGCTCACGAATTATATACAGCGCTCAGGTTCGGCGGGATCAATTCAGGCTGTTTCAATCCTTGTTTTAGTGGATCTTGCTCACGAATACACGTACTAATAAATACAGATCGCCACTACAAAAGTTTCAATCCTTGTTTTAGTGGATCTTGCTCACGAATTTCTTCGGGAGATACTAACAGGGGGAAAACAAATGGTTTCAATCCTTGTTTTAGTGGATCTTGCTCACGAATGCAGAGACTCAGTAGATGCGCAAGAGCTCTTCAAAATGTTTCAATCCTTGTTTTAGTGGATCTTGCTCACGAATGATTCGGAGATAAGGGGCTCAACGTATTCAGCGCAAACGGTTTCAATCCTTGTTTTAGTGGATCTTGCTCACGAATTGTAAACTCATCAGCTCTCCGGTCCAGGTCCTCAATGTTTCAATCCTTGTTTTAGTGGATCTTGCTCACGAATTTATTTAGATTGGGCGGTGGAGATGTTGGAGAATAATTGTTTCAATCCTTGTTTTAGTGGATCTTGCTCACGAATTGCTATAATAGAGGTATTGGATAATGCATCCTGTGGTTTCAATCCTTGTTTTAGTGGATCTTGCTCACGAATAAGAATGCGGCTTCTCGCTCGGGGAGTTCTCCACAGTTTCAATCCTTGTTTTAGTGGATCTTGCTCACGAATTTATGCATGTCCTGGTCGAAGAGTTCTAGCGTCCTGTGTTTCAATCCTTGTTTTAGTGGATCTTGCTCACGAATGATGAGGACCCCAAAGAGGCCGGGAATGATGTTCTGTTTCAATCCTTGTTTTAGTGGATCTTGCTCACGAATATAAAGTCCGAAATAGGGAGATCGTTTGGATGATTTTGTTTCAATCCTTGTTTTAGTGGATCTTGCTCACGAATCAGCCATTCCTCAAGGACCTGAGCACATTCTTCGTGTTTCAATCCTTGTTTTAGTGGATCTTGCTCACGAATTTCTGCTCTTTGTCGGCTTCTACGACTACGCAGCCAGTTTCAATCCTTGTTTTAGTGGATCTTGCTCACGAATGCTCTACAATCGGACACTCTCAGACGAAGAAATCGAAGTTTCAATCCTTGTTTTAGTGGATCTTGCTCACGAATTAACGACGTCCTTGGATGAAATCAACGCGCTGAAACAAGTTTCAATCCTTGTTTTAGTGGATCTTGCTCACGAATTTATTGTATAAGTTTGATCATCAATGCAATGGTTAAGTTTCAATCCTTGTTTTAGTGGATCTTGCTCACGAATTCTGGCACATCATTACGCGACATTGCCGACATTCTGAGTTTCAATCCTTGTTTTAGTGGATCTTGCTCACGAATAAGGAGAATAAAGATGGATCGGGATTTAACTTATAGGGTTTCAATCCTTGTTTTAGTGGATCTTGCTCACGAATACGGAATGTTTATTGAGTTTAGGGGCTTTTAGTAGTTTCAATCCTTGTTTTAGTGGATCTTGCTCACGAATACCGAACAACCTTTCGGCGGGCACCTGCGATCAATGTTTCAATCCTTGTTTTAGTGGATCTTGCTCACGAATTATTGATGTTGGAATTCTCTCCTTTGCTACATTATGTTTCAATCCTTGTTTTAGTGGATCTTGCTCACGAATCCTGATTCGGTCGCAGTTTTCACAGGGTCAACCCCAGTTTCAATCCTTGTTTTAGTGGATCTTGCTCACGAATGCTCCTGAAAATTACAGATGGTGTATATAAAGGTTTGTTTCAATCCTTGTTTTAGTGGATCTTGCTCACGAATTCCAGATTATGGAGATGATATTATGCAAGAAATATTGTTTCAATCCTTGTTTTAGTGGATCTTGCTCACGAATAGAACGTATGATGGCGACCCCGGTGGTGTGGATAAGTTTCAATCCTTGTTTTAGTGGATCTTGCTCACGAATAGGGCAAAATTTTCCGCTTTTTGGCCAAAAAAGGCCTGAAATACGTCCTTTTTCTGGACCAAAAATCTTGTTGGAAAATTATCAAACCCTTTATAAATACAAGAAAAACATCTTCATACGCAGATATTGCGATAACAACAATCTACGCATTTACTAGAAGATTTGGATGTTTTAGGATATAAGCTTTTTTGTATTATATCGAGGATTTCCTCGATTATTTTCTCGGCTTTTTTGAAATCAGAGGCGTTAATCTCTATTTCTTTGACCAGGCTGTTGCTTCGGGTAAAACAGAGGTATGCGCGATTTACTTCAATATTATAATTCTCCTTTATCATAAGCGCATGCAGAACCAGCTGGAACTTGTAGGTTTTGAAAACTTTATCTTTATACTCAGCAAATTTGTATTCAAGAGGAGCAGCAGTTCCGTCTTCTAAAAAGAGGACTTCATCGACTATTCCTTTAATATGTTTCTGTTTCGAAGAAATAAAAACATCACTTTCTTTTCTAATACAGTTTAATTTCTTCCGCACATAGTCTCTATTTGTTAATTTCCTTGTCTCATGAACCTCGCGGCCCTTTAGAACTTTAAAACGTTTCTCCTGGTGCTGCGGGATATCAAGGCAATACATGTAATAGATAAATCGGGAACAGAACAAGTATTCAAGCACGTCTGAAATTGTAATTATTGTTTCAGCATCTGTCTCGGCACATATTTCAGCATCTGTTATATTGTTTACCGTAGAGTCCAGTCCAATCCCTTCTTATCTTACAGTAAATTCGGATTTTACCATAGCTACTCAGAAAAGTAATCAGAAAAATTTAGTTAGCACTTCATCACTGACGAGTTCTTTGTCAAAAGCCTGGCCAATTAGTTTAACTTGTTTAAAGGATTGCTCATCCATAGGAAATACATATACAGAATCTCTTTCTATGTCAATTAGCTCTTCGCACTCAAGAGCCAGAGAATCTCTATCATTCGAATTAAGATCCCCCAGAAAAACACTTTTCTGAACTCTATAAAGTCCATAGCTCTTACAGCGAGTGCTGACCTTCTGACGAATGTTATTTTCTACAATATCATATATTACCCAGACGAGCAAATTCAATCACTTCTGCTTTTATTTCCCAATTAGATTATTTGCAATCCTGTGGCAGTCGAACTGGATTGTGTTTCCGATTTTTATGTTCCTGCCATGATAAGTTATATTTTTTTCAAAGGTTTCGTTAATAGCTTGGATCAGGACAGCTTTTCCATCTTTATTCAGGGTCATCCCATTTGGAATTTCATCAAAAAAGCTTTCCATAACCTGTTTCTTCGAAAAAAGATTGAAAACTGTCCTGTCAACGTAAATACGATACATCTCAATCAGATCAAAAACAAGAGATTTTTTATTGTAATCGTCAGTATGGTTAAAACCTACATAAGGGTCAAGCCCGGCTATAATGCACGCTTTCTCTACCTTTGAATATAAAACCCCATATCCATAATTCAAAAGGCAGTTAAATTCGTCTTTTGCAGGATTACGGCTTCTGCCGTTGAATTTCCATCTGTCAGACATAAGGAAACTTAAGGCTTCAAAATAATGTCTGGAAGACATACCCTCAAAGCCCATAATCTTCCCGCGCATTTCATCAAGCTTTCCTTCCAATGATTCAAGCTGGGTTTTAAATCCCTCAATTCCAGAAATATAGCCATCGAGCTCATCTTTCTGCTCAGGTCGGTTCTTTCTAAGATCCTTCAGGAATTGTATCTGATTCTCAATTTTCTGCTCAACCCAGCTCTTTGCAAGCCTGAAGCCTTCAGGCTGTTCCGAAATCTCAAGCTGCCTCCGTCTTATGTAAGTTGTGCTCCCGAGCTTTGAATGCCAGACCCGCCCGTAAGGGTCTCCAAAGTTGTCCAGGAAAATGATATCAATATTGTTTTCTACGGCAAATTTGATTGCATCAGTAGTTATGGTTGCAGAAGTAGTGATCAGAATACTGTCAACTTTCTTTTCTGAGACCTCGAAAACTTTATCTTCGTTTTTGACAAGGAAACAGTTGTTCTGCTTTTTCAGAAATGAGCCACGAGTGTTTATTACGAGCTGCATCTTTTCACCGTCCCGAAACCGCGAGATACAGATTTTCCACAATAATATCTGAATTTGTTGAGCTAACTGCCTTAATAAACTAGCAAAACAGTGTTTCATATCTCGGTTCTATTTTCTTCTTAATATTTTCTTCAAATGTTCCTCCTATTTCAGAATTATAACACATTTTCATTACTTTCCATTTATCATTGCTATTATCACTTTTTGCGAGTAGATAGGCCCATAAAGGCATTTTTACAAGGTGTTCCATTACCACAAATTGGTTTTTTTTATTTATTTTAGTCCAACATTCTTCAGGAACAACTTCGACAGTTTTATACGTTACAAAGCGTGTATGAAGATCCGTTTCAGGTAAATCTTGGATTGCTCCTATGTCATACATAACTTCGTCTAGAATCTGTCTCGTTTTTAGATACCTTAGATCGTCTTCAAATTTTCTTCCTTTGTATATATCTTCAATCATGTCATTGAGATCTTTTTCAGTGAGCATTGGATTTGAAGATACTTTATTCTTTAAAATATCGAGTGCTTTTTTTGTAATCTCAGGAGGATAAAAGTTCGTAGAGGCTTCATCTTGCTGAAACACGTAAATTTCTCCCTTTTCTTCACTCCTTTCCCGGTTAACTCTTCCAGCCCTTTGTATTAGAGCCTCTAAAGGAGCACCCTCTGTAAGAAGAACATCATAATCTAAGTCGACTCCACATTCTACAACCTGAGTTGCAACAAGTATATGTGGCCAAGATTGCTCTTTTTTTTCCTTGGATTTGTCCTTTTCCAATTTTTTTTCTTTTTCTCTTCTGTCCATGGAGATAAAACGAGAATGGAAGCACATGATACATTTATTTTCAAAATATTTTTTGGCTTTTAACATTTCATACATTTGTTGAGCTGTTTTTACCGTATTACATACAATTAAAACTCTTTTATTAGTCTCAACAAAATTTTCAACGTTTTTCATCAACGATTCTCTTTGTTTTTCATCTCCAATCAGCGGTTTTGAAAGATTATTTACATGAAAAATATTTCTGGATTCGTTTAAAAGAGTTTTATCTTGTACCAATATATTTTCTTCTGTATCAAGAAGCTTCGAAATAAAATTGATCAAACTTTCAGGCATAGTAGCACTCATAAAAAGCATTTTCGAGTAGTATCGAAGTTCTCTAGTAATTCTTTCCAAAAGCGCGAGCATGTGTCCATCGTAGGCATGAACTTCATCAAAGATTATTGCCCCACCCAAAATTTCTCCCATCAATACAGACCACCGCTTATTTCCATTGAATGCCAGAGCTAGCAATTGGTCTACTGTTGTGACCATAATAGGTCTAAACATCATGCGGTTAAGAAGATGAGAATATTTTTCCTTGTCTGTAGGGGTTAATTCATTTTTATCGAATTGTTCAGATTCGTAATTATCAATTCGGTTTAGAATTTGGTATAAGAGCGCGCCACTGTGGAGTAAACCGACATTTTCTTCTCCAAAATATTTGGCCATTCTTTCATATATACTGTTAGTCAAAACCTGATTTGGAAGCACGTACAAAATTTTCCCATTTAAACTCTTATTTTTTAAAGCCCATGCAATCGCTCCCTCTGTTTTTCCGGAACCAGTAGGAGCAATTGCTATTCCGTGACCTGAGATATCAGCTAATTCTCTCTGGAAGTCTTTTACTTTGAATATCACATCTGGCTGCTTTTCAATTTCAGTTTTAACTCTCTCCCAAAAATCATCTGTTGACAAGTTAATAGTATTATGAATTTCATTTTCAGGAGAAGTTATCCAGTATGAACCTTCCCAATCAGAGGCGACTAACAAACTTTTTAATAAAGAAAATGTCTCTCTAATCTGTCCAATAATATACGTATCTCCCTCTTCAGATAGTATATCCTGAACTACAAGTGGCAAATTATCTATTTTTTCTTTTACATTTCCTATTATATTCATTCCATTTTTGAATAAATCTTGCCACTCCATTTCAGGTAACTCAATACCTTCTTTTTCAAATATGGATATAGCCACTTCCATAACATAATTCCATTCGTTTGTTCCATAACCAACTTTTTTCATCTCATTTGGATCATCATATAATCTATCATATTCTCTCCTAAACGCATCAGGATTAACCGGTTTATGATGTCCAACTACGACAAAAAACTCATATGAAAAATTGTTTTCGTTTCCCAATTTCCCAACTGACTCGTCAAAAAGAGAGGAAAAATAGAATGTAGCTATGGAGCTTATAATTTCATGCCGATATGGTTCAGCTTGATAGTCGGAGTTTGGTAAACTTATTTCATTATTGCACGTTCCACAAAAGATATTAAAATTATTCTTTTTATAATTTAATTCAGCCATTGTTTTCTGGAAAGTCGATGAGGTTTTTCCAGCATCATGAAAAGCTACAGTTAATAGAGAAGCTATTTTAAATCTTTCAGGAGAATATCCATATCTTTCACATAGTAACTCGATAACATCCTTCCTTTTTTCATATGATTTCTTCCAAGACTTGTACACAGCTTCAACGTGACATTGGTAACATTGATTCGGCTTTCCAAAATAAACCATGCTCAAATCTCCAATAGGGGAATGTTTAAAGATCCTTTACTGAAAAAATCAATTTTATCATTACTTTCGTTTTCAACGACTATTCGAAAACCCTGGACACAATTTTTTACTTTTACTTCATTATTTCCTATAAAAGTAAAATCTCTATAATCATCTGCTGTTCGTTCGTAGGAAAATCCATCTTTAAACTTGAAGTTTACAGGTAATCGATAAAGCATAATACAAGGTCCTGGATCTGTTGGGTCTTCGATGTTAAATAAAGTATCTTCAACCTGCAATGCAGGCATCCCAGAAATTACAGTATTTCGCAAAACCTTCAATTCTTCTGGCTCTTGTTCAATAATATCATGGACAACTATATTGGCTATATCTTCTGGCCTTCCTAGAGAGATCGGATAAATAGGACTTTTAAACGATTTTTCACATAATTGAATAATTTTTTTCTCACCATAAAAAATGATGTGGTACTTAGGCTTAAAGAGAGTCTCCCTTTCTATCACATCTCTTTCAGAATTTTTAGTTGTTAACACTCGCCAAGTATCATTGTAACGACTCCTGCTGGCTCCCGCTACACCCACTTTTAAGTTAAAATACTTAAATAATTCTTGAGAGGTTTGCATATCTTTTCCTATCGCAGCTCCAAATATACCAACTATTGTGGTATAGGAGGGAAGTGGAAGTGAGCGATGGTATTTATACATATGAGGCACTCGAAAACTAGCCGTTAACCCGCTCACCTCGATATGTAATAGATGCATATTTACTCCTGAACAGAATCAATATTTTCATTTCTGTTGCTAGGGTTTTGCTTCTGATCTTCTGGCTCAAAATGCAATTTAAGCCAACCGTCTATTTTGCTAAATGCTTCTTTCATAGAAACGGGTTTTATATTATTGTCCTGTTCTACAGGTTCCTCTATCAAGTCTTTCCTATAACCCACAACTATATCTTCAATGCCATCAGAAAAAGATTCTTCTGCTTCCTTTATTGCTTTTAGGTTGATCACATCTTTATCTTTTTGTGATTGATCTAAAAGATTTACTTCTAAAAAAGGAGTCTTTGCACCCTTAACATAGGCAGCAACCATAAGTTTTGGAGTAAGATCAATGAGCCAGTTACTATTACGTCCTGAAGGAGCAAGAAAACGGATAGAGTCAACGAGAGCTTTGGCTCTATTATATTTTATCTCTTTGTCTAGCTTATCGTATTCATATTTCAATAAATTACATTTACCATCTTTTATTTCAACAAAATCATACTTTTCAGTTACTTCGGGCAAATTTTTAACATCTATATTTTTTACAACTTCTTTTTTTCCCTTAATGAATCCATCTCCGCTACCTATACGGTCAAGTTCAACATAGACACTAATCCTATACCATCCTCTGTGAATTTCGGTTTCATATGGCATTGGATTACCGCCTGCTCTCAAGCCTATCATATTAGAACCAAAATCAATGTTATCTTCAAATTCACTCAAGGACAATAAAGGCGTCATTGAAACTACAGATTTACGAATTCCATTAAGCTTATCTATATCAGAATTTCCTGTTTTCTTACTACCAGCATTCATATATCCAAATAAGTCATCGTCGATATATTTCAGAGGATCTCCTACAGTTCGTGCAGGTGCGGAATTTATTATTGGAGAAATAGTATATCCCAAACCTTTTAGGGTATCTCTTAAGGATCTTTTCATAGCTTGAGCAGAAGCATAAGGATAGTCAAGATATCCTTCTCTAATTTTTTTTATAACATTCAGGTTCTCAATTTCACTTCTGCCACCACTAGGTGAAGCTATACTTAGGTGTACAAGATAGGTTATAGCTAACCCCTTTGAGACTTTTGCTTTATCATTATTCCTTTCATAATTATTTATTTCATCAGTTTTCATTAGTTGCAGCCTCCTTGTCACTTTCACCTGCTTGACTTATTGCATTCTTTTTTGTACCACTAATCAATCCATTTAGCATGCCTGCAAGGAAGTAAACTCTGTATACTTCAAAAATTTGGATATCTTCGGTACCATCTTCTTTATGAAAGACCATTTCCTTAGGAATTTCTTTATCTATTTTTTTGTAAGCGTGCCTTACTTGCTCTAGAAAACCAATCGGAGACGGAGATCTCTCTATACGATAGTAATATCTTTTGAGAAGATTCTCTTTTTCACCCTCATCCCAATCTTTATTCGCCCAAAAATCTTGACTCAAAAACCAGCCTGAATTCTTTGCCTGTTCAACTATATTTGCCATAGCTATATTCTCCCTAAAAAATAACCATTGATCATATTTCTGGAACAATATTGTAAGCTGAAAAGTACTGTACGAATCTGCGCTATCATTTTTCAAATTCGAAGAAAGAAGTGGGAGTAAAAACCTGTAAACGTGTTTTCCTTCCGTCATTGCATGGGAAGCCTTTAAAGCTGAAGTTTTTTGAAGATAGTTTGATTTTGAGTCTGCCTTCCCAATAAATGAACGCATTCCACTTAATAAGTCTCCACCTTTTGTTAACTCAAACTCTTTTTTAAGATATGCAAACAATTTTATAAAATAAGCAGATTTATCGATCGTTGTCTCGTTTATAATGAAACTTTTTTGGCTAGAAGAATCTCTTTTTAAAAACAGTGCAGTTTGGAACATAGACCCAAATTCGTCTATTAAACCAACAGTTTTAGACGACTGAAGAAGACCGCCTATATTTTTTGGCAACAGTCTTTCGGAAAGATCAAAGTAAAAGGATAAAGAAAAAGACGAGATTCCCTTAGGAAAAGAAGGGAAAAAGCTTTCATAATTCATATTTTTATGGTCTGCTCCTAGAACACGCGCTAAACCTCTTTTACCTGAGAGATTACGATATAGTTTGTACGTTGCCTGAAGATTTCCTGGGACATAAGGTAACGCATAATAAGTATCTCCTTTACCCCCACTGAGTGTGATTTTTCTATAAAACAATAATAAAGGAGCGAAAAATGTAACATACCCACATTTCCAGCACTTTTCTGAAACTTTATGTGATGAGTGAAAACACCTATTAGAATCTCTTCCCTCTACAAAAGGGGATGATTTTAAGGTTTCTCCAATGAATACTTCATTGGCTTTATGCAAAAAAAGTTCTGAATTAATTAATTGTCCACAAAAAATACAGTTTGAAGTAGTTCTTTTCTTTATTTTGAGAGGTAAAAAAATATTCCCCTGACCTATATTTTCATTAATTTCTTCCCTAAAATACGTGTTACCTGAAGCCTGTCTTGTAGATGAGACCACTATACCAGCGATTGTGCTCTTTCTTTTGATTCTGCCATCTTTTTCTGGACTTGCTATTTGATCTTCAGATGATACGTCATAAAGTGTGGTTCTAACTTTTTCAAGAGCATACGAAAGAGCCAGATCAATTTGCTTTTCGTTTCCTTTAACAATAAGTTTATCTGGATAAAGAGTTGCCTCTATTCCAGAATATTTTATTATTGTTTGTGACCAAACACCAGTTGAATCGGGAAGTGAAACAGGCTTATTTAAAGAATCATAAAAACCGACAATTCCCGCGTCGATCCAATAGTTGCAGGTTCTTTCAAATACTAACTCCGTATCATCCATATTGGATCACTGTTCCATAGCCTCTAGACACAAACTTTCCAATTCCGATATAATCAGGGATTTCAGTATTGCATTCAAACATTACGTCAAAAGGAACAAAGCTGAGATTATCTTTTATTTTGATTGGAATCCCTTCCCGCATCTGAATAAGATTTATTTCTATTTTATGTGCGACAGTTATTCCACACCATTTTGCAGCGGTAAGTACATGATTTATAAGCCCTTTTTCAATAGCTTTTCTTTTTTCTATCTCGGAAAAGGATAAATATTCCTTTTGATTTTTTTGATTGAGTGCGATATAAGGAGATACGTTCCTATAATACTTTGATTCAGATTTTTGAAAACTTGACTGTTTTTTTGTTTTTGATAACAGTTCGAGTTCTACTACAAATTGGTTCTTGCCTAGTGGCATATTGATTATATTCGGCCACTGAAAAGATCGAGCAAAATCAGCACCTTCATCCAAAGCTAGAATAAAAACCTCATTGTTTATTACCTTGAATTGGAAAGCTGCTCCTTTACTCCTGTAAACTGATTTTCCGTTTGGATAATGATTGTGAAATAACGGATGTGGATATGTGTCTGCAAAGTACTGTCTTACAGAACTTGAAAATATTGTAAAATTATTGCTTATATTCCTTGGTTTATAATGTATTAGGCACAAATTTTCGTTCATGGATTAACACTCTTCTTTTAATACGGACAAACTTATCAAATTATATCAAATAGAATTGTGCAATAATCAATATTTGTGTTTTACTACTCAGTTCTTATTTTAGATAATTTGTATAATTTGCAGTATAAAGATATGATAGTAAATATGAAATATATACATTTCTAAAATTTATTATATTAATGGACAGATTAAACTAAAAAATAGGATAATAAGCACATAGTAAAGCATTTAACCCACCCCCACAATAATAAGCATCTAATGACAAAGCTTACACTTATCTCCACAATCTATTCCCTTGAGCCTGTTATTATCTGCGTGACAAGGCTTTCCCCTTCAAAAATTATACTTCTATCTGAGGAAGGGGCACATGAAAAGAAGGTCCAATCTGAGGAAACGATTGAGAAGACTTTCAAAAATGCGCTTGAATTTGAGAAAAAGTATACGTCTGTTTATGACACTGTGCGCGTAGCAAAAGATGTTGCTGAACTGATTGAACAGGAACATGCTAGGGGTAACCAGGTAATTGTAAATGTGTCTGGCGGACGGAAGCCACAGGCGTTTGGAGCGCTTTTTGGGGCATATGCAAGGAATGATATGGTACAGAGAGTTGTATATGTAACCGAAGAAGATAGTTTTATGATTGACTTTCCGGTACTGAGTTTCAATCTCTCGGAAACAAAAAAATTGATACTTGAAGAAATCCAGAAAGGAAACTCTGCAGTTGCCCAGTTAGCCACAACTGCCGGAATTTCGAAGGGGATGACTTATAACCACCTGCGGGAACTCAAAGCAATGGGGTATATAGCAGACGGAGAAAACGGGTATATTATAACTGATGCAGGAAGGATCGCTTCGATTTGATTTAGAATTATTTCACTCGCTTTGCCCACCCTTTCAAGGTTTAAACTTACTCATTTTCCCAGATAATCACAGACACCACCTTCTTTTTTCTCAAGGGCTTGCAGGTATTCCAGAACAGCAAGGACATAGGTAGAATGAGACCAGGCAAGCGGGAGGACAGAAACAGGTCTGCCTCTGTCGTTGATCTGTTCCGAGAAAAGGCCTGTGGGGTGGGCATGAGATGCGCACCATTCTAGGAGTTCGAGAGCCCGGTCAAGGTTTCCGACTGCGGAATGCCACTGGGACAGCCAGAGCGTACAGATAATCCAGCTATTCATATAGCCAAAATAGTTGTCGTGAAGATACCTGGCAATCCCGCCTGAAGGACGTATAAGGTCACGCTCGATAGCTTCCATTGTCTGGACTACCCTGAGGTCGTCGGGAGGGAGAATTCCAAGGTACCAGACGGCAAAGACCGAAGAATCAAGAGTAGGGTCGTCAAGTCCTCGGCAGAAGCGCCTCAGTCTTCCATCATAAAGCTTCTCCAGAATAGACTTTCGGACGCGGTCTGCAGCTTCCTTCCAGATATTTGCATTGTCATAATCGCCAAGCGAACGGGAAAGTTCGTAGGCTCCGTTAAGGCCGGCATAGACCGTACATGCACTGTAGGTATACACCCCTTTCCGTTCTTCCCAGAGGTCGAAGCTCGAAATCGGAAGGTCTGTTTCCCTGTCTATTGATCTTACAAGATAATTAGCTGTGGGAAGTACAAGCCTTCTGTAGTACCTGCCTGTGGTCCAGATACTCTTTGCAATTTCCCAGTTATTATAAAGGGCATAGAGAGGAAGCCCTGTCTCGTCGATCTGGATCATAGGCACGGGATGCCAGGTGCTCCCGAAATCTCCAGCAGGCGTGTACTTGTGAAGGAAGTTGCCTCTAGGAGTGATGGTTTTTGAGAAAAACTCAAAGGTTTCGGCGGTCAGATGATGATACCGCGCCCGATCAAGCGCAAGGCAGATCCAGGCTGCATCTCTTGGCCAGCAGTAGGTGTAAAGGTCTGCTCCGAATTGTTTTATATCCGAATCGCAGGATGCAATTATCGAGCCTGTAATATCCATATGAGCAACAACTACAAGGAGGCTCCTGTAAAAACACTTTGAGACACTTTGAGGGAGCTGAGTCATCCTGGCAAATTCAGGAAGCACAGATACTCTTTCCGTAAATGAGTTCCAGAAATTGAAGTTGAGATGGAAAAGGGCTTTTCTTCCGGCTTTCTTTACCCGCTTGTGAACCTTAAGTACACTGCAATACTTTTTTCCAAGAACTATCCCGTAGTGTATCCTTGTTGATTCTCCTGGCTTCAGTTCAGGAAGAGTCCAACCAAGAGTAGAATCGACCGAGCCGTGGGCAACCGGATTTCCACTCAGGAAAGCATCACTTTCCATATCTTTCCACGTGCCCTCAAGCCCTCTCCACTCTGCAGTTCCAACTGCATACTGATCAAATGCGGGGTCACTTGCATGCAGGAAATAGCGGTCGCGCTTGTAATGGATAAGTGTATTTTTATCAATTACAGCAGTTTCTCCGATTTTGGTCTCAAGAATTCGGTAGTTCTGGTTTGAGAATAGCCGCAGGTGCTTGATCGAACTTGAAATATTCCTGACCTCAAAAGTTCTGTAAAAAATGTTTACTGATGGATGGACAGCCTCCCAGACCGTGATCCTGAGCCCAATTTCAAGGTTTTCAAATACGGTCTCCCCTATATTTGAGATAATTCCCCGACAGGCGTCAGGGGTTTCCTGCTTGCCCTCAGGAGTATCGGGTTTTCTTCTTAAGACTTCCCCGCCCTCTCCTGAGATTTCAAGAATACGTTTGCAGAAGTCTTCCTTAAACTCAGATTTATACTTCTGTTGAATCTTCCAGTTTTCAAGCCAGCTACAATAAAGGGAATCAAGATCACATATACCAACCTTTATCGTGTTCCCATGATTCTCAAGTCCTACGTACGGGAAATAGATATCCCTTATAGTCCCTTTTTCGTCTTCACAGATCAGGATTCTCCCATTTCCAAAGATTAGTGGCCTAATTTTGGATACCCCCTGTTTCCTTTATATTTTTATATCCTGATAATTAACAATCAACTCGGGTGTATAAGATTCAACCCACCTCTCAAAATATAATTTCTCAAAATATAATGGTTCCATTAAGTTGAATTATCTTTCTTGAAGATGTTACATTTCGAGAAATGAATTTATTACCTCAAATAATTTAGTATAAAATATCTCGGGAGAACCGGATTTCAGCCTTAAAAAGCTTTCCTCAAAGGTAACCATAAAGATAAAATCAACATTAGGTTAACTGTTAAATGATTCAACATTTCGTTATATCTAAGCGAAAATATCTTTCTCCCAATAATCATTTCATTTAATGTGTAGACACATGACTGAATTTGACGAGACAGTTAATGTTTTATTAGATGTTATGTAAATATGATGAGAAAGTTTATATTTTATTAGGATTACCTAATAGACACCTTATAAAAAATAAAATGTTGAAATCACTCAAATACAAAAAAAGCGTGTTTACAATGTCTTATATAAAAAAAACATGCCCAGTCTGTGGGAAAGAATTCTTTGTACTTAAAAATGCTGAGGAAAAGGCAATTTACTGTACTCTGGCATGTCTGACAAGAGTTCAGGATAAATTTGGCTCCAGAGGTATGTCTTTCCCTGATTTTGGTTGAGTATCTAATAAGGCAAAAAATGAAAAATACGGAGAACATCCTCATAGGGGAAAATGTTTTCCAATCTTTTTATTTTTAAATCGTTTTTATTTTCCAGCAAGTTTTTTTGCAATCTGGGTTACATGCCTACCCTGATAACGGGCCATTGCAAGCTCGTTTTCTGAAGGCTGGCGGTTGTTATTCTCTCCTGCAATCGTTGAAGCTCCGTATGGGCTGCCACCTGTAATTTCATCCATTCTCATCTGCCGGGTTTCAGAATAAGGAAGCCCGACAATGACCATTCCTAGATGGAGCAAAGTTACATGAGTAGTGAGGATTGTAGATTCCTGACCTCCATGCTGTGTCTGACTGGAAGTAAAGACGCTCCCTACCTTTCCAACAAAAGCGTTTCTACCCCATAAACCTCCAAGGCCGTCAAAAACCGTACGCATCTGGGCAGTCATATTCCCGTAACGTGTTGGCGTCCCGAATAGAAGAGCATCTGCACCTGCGAGTACATCTTCGTACATGATTCTGGTCAGTACAGGAATATGGGCAAAAAGATTTTTTGTTTCAATTGCTCCCATCTTTTCCAGAACCTCATTAGGTAAGGTCTCAGGCACCTGATAAATCTCTACTTCAGCTCCTTCGACCTCTCTTGCCCCTTCAGCTACGGCTTCTGCCATTTTATAATTGTGACCGTAAATGCTGTGGAATATCACGCTTACTTTAACCATTCAAATCCCCCGTTAAAACTAATTACAATACAGATAAGGCGGTTCCAACCATTAATGGAATGAGTTGATAATCAACGGAAAAAATCCAGCTCCCTTCTTAAAAATAGTTTTCTGATGCCTTATATAGCTTGTTAGCAAAAGTTAACTTTATCTTATAGGTTCTGTATTCCTGATTTCTTGGCAGTATATCCAAGATTTTACTTCTTTTTCCCTGTTGAGAGTACTTCGAGAAATTACTCCATTGAAGAGTACTTTGAGAGATAAATCTCAGAGTAATCAATTTCTGATAAATCGATATCAAAATAGTTATTAGTCTTTATGCTGTATAGGCGGGCATGCCCTCTCTTTCTATTGTAATGCCTTCTATGAATGAAGAAGAAACAATCCGAATCTGCATAGAGAAAGCTCAGTCTGTATTCAAGAAATATGATATAGAAGGGGAGATAATAGTTGCTGACAACTCGTCTGACCGGACTGCAGAGATTGCAGAATCAATGGGTGCAAAGGTAATAGGCCCAATAAAAGGATATGGAAATGCTTACCTCAAAGGGCTTGCCGAAGCGAAAGGAGACTATATTGCTATTGCTGATGCCGACAATACCTACGACCTGCTTGAGCTTGATAAGTTCCTTGACCCTCTTATAGCAGGAGAAGCAGATTTTATAATGGGCACCAGACTAAAAGGCAATATCAAAAAAGGGGCTATGCCCTGGCTGCACCAGTACATAGGCAATCCTTTCCTGACAGCAATGTTGAATTTTCTTTTCAAAACAAAAATTTCGGATGCGCACTGTGGAATGCGAGCTTTTACAAAAGAAGCACTTGAAAAGATGAAACTTAAAACGCATGGCATGGAGCTTGCATCTGAGATGATTATTGAAGCTGCAAAATGCGGACTAAGGATTGAAGAAGTTCCCATAACCTATTACCCACGCCGGGCTCCCTCCAAACTACGTTCTTTTCAGGACGGTTGGCGGCATATTAGGTTTATGATGTTATACCGACCTCTGCCATTCCTCTTTTTGCCGGGAGCTGTAGTTTTTGTCCTTGGTGGGTTGATAACCGGTTCTCTCCTACTTAGCGGAGATGTGGCGGAAAACAGGTTGCATTCCTTCATTTTAGGCTGTATGCTCCTGATCCTAGGAGGACAAACACTTTCTACTGGATTCTACATGAAAACATATGGTTTAACCCGCGGCCTGTATCCCAAGAAAAAGGAAAATGGTGCAAAATGGCTGAATTATCATTCTCTTGAAAAAGAACTGCTTGCAGGCTCACTTATTCTCGTGGCAGGCCTCTTACTTGGATTAAAAGTAGTATACACCTGGATCAGCTCAGGGTACGGCTCTCTTTCGGAAGTGAAAAATGCAGCTATTTCAATGGTTTTTGCCTTCATAGGTCTTCAGATGATATTCTCAGCAATTGTCCTCAGCGTCATGCTCCTTGAGGCAGATACGGACTGGTAAGTGATACAATGAAAATTGCCTTTGTTTACGATGCTGTCTATCCGTGGATCAAAGGCGGCGCAGAGATGCGCATCCATGAACTGGGAAAGCGACTCTCGGCTAGGGGGCATGAAGTACACATTTTCGGAGTCAAATGGTGGGAAGGCAAAGATATCCTTGAATATGAAGGTATGACCCTTCACGGCGTCTGCAAAGCTCAAGATCTGTATGTAAACGGCAAACGCTCGATTTCCGAGGCAATAATCTTTGCTGTTAAATTATTTCCTGAGCTCAGGAAAGAAAGCTTTGACCTTATAGATGTAAGCGTATTTCCCTATTTTTCCTGCTTTACTGTAAAAGCGGTCTCTGTTTTGAAAAAAACCCAGTCAGTGTTTACCTGGCACGAAGTATGGAATGACTACTGGTACGAATATTTAGGAAGGTCAGGGCTTTTTGGAAAACTGGTTGAAAAGGCAGTCTCCAAGATATCAGGAAATAATATCGCGGTTTCTGGGTGGACAAAGAACAGGCTTAAGGCGCTTGGGGTTCCTGAAGAGAAAATTACGGTTATCCCTAACGGGATCGACCTGAAAAGGATTTCTGGGATTGAACTCAAAGGCATAAGACGTTCTGAAGAAAAACACCCTGAAGATCTTGAAAGTAAAAAATATGACATCATTTTTGCAGGCCGGCTGATAAAGGAGAAAAATGTTGACCTTCTGATTAAAGCTGTAGCCGTTCTTAAAGCCGATTTTCCACAGATCAGGTGCTGCATTGTTGGAGACGGACCTGAAAAGGCAGGGCTGGTGGAACTTGCAGAGAATACCGAAGTTTATGGAAATATCGAGTTTGCAGGCTTTCAGGAATACTGGATCCTAATCGAGAAAATTAAGGCTTCAAAAGTACTTGTGCTGCCTTCAAGTCGGGAAGGGTTTGGGATGGTTGTTATTGAGGCCTTTGCCTGCGGGGTACCAGTAGTGACTGTAAGAGCGAAATACAATGCTGCGCAGGGACTGGTTGAAAACGGAGTTGATGGGCTTGTTGTGGAACCTGAAGATAGAGAAATTGCAAAGGCAATAAAAAAGATAATTAGGAGAAGTTCAGATTATAGAAAGATCTCAGAAGCAGCATTTAGGAGAGCTAAAGACTATAACTGGGAAGAAATAGTTGAGAAAATCATCTCAGTCTACAAAGGTTATACGAGAAAATCTTAAAGTCAAATTAGCTCTAAGTCAAATTAGCTCTCTTTTCTAAAAAAAGAAAAATATTATGAATGTGTATCTTCACAAAAATAACAGACTTCAAATTTTTTGATGAAATAAATTAATTTACTATATAAAAATCAATTAATCTCAGTTATTATTATAATGTCAATTAATCGACACCTTTATAAAATAATTGAACAGTGTTCCTTTAATAACAAATTCGTTAAATCTCAACTTTTGTAAGAAAGACAATCAAATTCCTATTTACATAATCTAACGAGAATAATTGAAAATAAGTTAAGTATATAGCTTATATGGCATTAATATCAATATATTTCTTTGGGTTATTTTCCAGCAGCTTAGGCTATTGATAATCCATATTATTTCAGGTGCAGTCAATGGAAACATTTACATCATTGATACTTTCAAGCGTTTGGAGAATGCCATGTACAGTACTAGGGATCAGTTTAAAAATTTAGAGATCGATACGATAGGATCTCCAACCTATTTTCCAACAACTTGCCCCATCCAAAATGAGTATATCTCCAGTAAAGTTGATCTTTCAATTATAATTCCGGTTTATAACGAGGAGGAAAACATAGCTGAGCTCTACGAGAGATTATGTAGTATTCTTTCGGTAATGGACAAAAGTTATGAGATAATTTTCGTTGATGATGGGTCAACTGACAACACATTCCAGGAAATTAAAGCAATTCCGGACAGCAACATAAGGATTATAAAATTTCAAAGGAATTACGGAAAAGCCGCAGCTCTCTCCTGCGGGTTTAAGAAATCTAAGGGAGACTTTGTTATTACCCTGGATGGTGACCTGCAAGATGACCCCAAAGAAATTCCAAGATTCCTTGAAAAATTAAAAGAATTTGATATGGTTTCCGGTTGGAAAGTCAAAAGGAAAGATCCTATTTCGAAAACTTTTCCCTCAAAATGCTTTAATAAATTAACACGGTTTATTACAGGAGTCAAAATTAACGACTTTAACTGCGGGTATAAAGCATATAATAAATATGTTATAAAAAACATAAACTTGTATGGTGAGCTTCATCGTTACATACCAGCTCTGGCTTACTGGAAAGGTTATACTGTTGGGGAGATAGAAGTCGATCATCACCCAAGAATACACGGAGAGTCAAAATATGGGGCTGGAAGGTTATTGAAAGGATTTCTGGACCTCATAACAGTTACATTTCTGATGATGTATAAAAAGAGACCTCTGCATATTTTTGGAGGCATAGGATTTCTTTTAGGTTTTTCCGGAGTGATTATATCTTTATACTTAATGGTTTTATGGATAATGGGAGTAAAAATCGGCGATAGGCCTCTTCTCATGCTCGGGATCTTACTTACGGTAATTGGGGCTCAGTTTATTTCTCTTGGCCTAATAGGAGAATTGATTACGAACTCGAGAAATAACGATGACTATATTATAAAATACGATAGCTATGAAATGGAAAACGCCAGGTGAAATTTCAATACTCAGGGTTTAATGCTTTATTTTATAAGCAAACTTGTCCTGAAGACAATCTACGAAACCTTTACTTAAATGGATTTCATTTTTATCTATTACCCTTTACTGCTCTGATATACCTATATAAGTAAAAAATGGCAGGCCAACAACAGGCCCTGCTCAATTGTATAAATGTTCAAATTTCCAATTTACTGGTGCTATTCTCGCGATGCTCAAGGAGCGCAGATGGCCATACCCTGACTAACTTACAATAGATCATTTTTGATGGAGAATAAAAATGAGATCCGGCATCGAGTGCCACATTGAAAAAATACACAATTCTGGTAAAAAAGATTTTAGGTGGAACAATTTAAGAGAACTGGTTTCAAGATATCTAGAAGGAAATTCAGTCCTTGATGCTGGATGTGGAACAGGCCATATGACATTAAAGCTACTGAGAGAAGGGCGTACTGTTACAGCTATAGATTGCTCTGAAGAACTCACAAAATTCACTCAAGAGCTTATCAGAAAGGATAGTTTTAGAGCTGAAGTTTATACTTTAGATTTGTTGAATGTAAATCAACTGGGTAGAAATAAATATGAAAATGCTGTATGCCTGGATGTTCTTGAACATATAGATAATGATGAACTTGCATTACAGAAATTAACCTCTACTTTAAAAGAAGGAGGGAATCTTATAATTTCTGTCCCTGCATGCAGTTTCTTGTATGGAACAAGAGATGAAGATATAGGGCACTACCGCAGATATAATAAGAAAACCTTGATCAATTTGATAAACAGAGCAGGCCTGGAAATAAAAGAAATCAGGTACTGGAATTTTTTAGGTTTTTTCCCGGTATTGTTGTCTGAAAAGCTTTTTCACAGAAAAATCTCTGAAGAGATAAGGTATTCAAAAAAATCTCATTACAAACATTTAAATAGTTTATTGGATTGGTGGTTTTCTATTGTTGAAAATAATTCAAGGTTTCCAATAGGTCTTTCCTTGATTGCTGTATGCAAGAAAAAATAAAGACATATTTTCAGGTTGATTTCAAATATAGTTTAGTCTCAATTGGGAATTAGAAATTCTTTAAAACTACTATTTAAGACCATATTTAAAACTGCTATTTTAGACCATATTTAAAACTGCTATTTTAGACCATATTTAAAACTGCTATTTTAGACCATATTTAAAACTTCTTTTTAAATTATCTTTTGCTTTTCATTCCCAAAAACCCTAAAAACCCCAAGATTAAAAAATATATTATCATAATTATATGGAAGAGGAAAGCTGAACAAATCGCTACGTCACTTTTTAAACCTACAGCAATGAGTCCAGCAGACCATCCGCCCTCTAGAGTTCCAAAGCCACCTATGCCCTGAATCGGCAGTACAGTCGTGAATACGGCAAAAGAAGTTGAAAATATCACAGTCAGGAAGTCAAGATCTATGCTTAATGTTTTTATCAAGATGTAATTAAATAAATATAGAGATAGCCAAGCTCCAAATGAAAGTGCTATTAATTCGAGAAAAATAATTTTTTCAAAAGATTTTATTTTTTCAAAACTCTTAATGACATCTTCTAACTTACCCAATAAGTAAATAAATGATTTCTTATTTCCAGGACCAAACTTTTCGAGAATCTTTCTAGTATTCGAGATAAAACGATTCCCGTAAAAAAAGAAGGTTAAAAATAGAAAAATCACAAGCATCATAAATAAAGTGATAAAACCTAAACTATTCGCAATAAACTGAGATTCGATTTGTATCCGGGAAACCGATATGAAGAAAAGTAAAAAAATAGTGATGAAGTCAAAAAACCTAACCACTGTTAGTGAAGCAATACCGTCACTCATGCTTTTATTATGTAACTTATTAAGGATATATACATAAGATAATTCACCAGTTCTGGCAGGAAGAATATTATTTACCAGATTATGGATACAAACAACATAAAATAAGTCTTTAAAATTTATTTCTTTATTTAGAAGTACGTAAAACCTGCATGTCCTGAAAATATAACTGCATAAATATAGAGCAAATCCAAGAATAAAATAAACAAGATTTATTTGTTTAAGTCCATCAGTTAAATCATTAATATTTATTTGAAAAAGAAAAAAAGAAACTAAGATTATTGTGACAAGAAATGCAAGAAGAGTAGAAAGATTTTGTTTTCTCATAAACCTGTTTTAACAACTTCATTAAATTATAAGAAGCTTTCCAGTTGGGAAGCTTTGTATAAAAATATCTTCTGTGAAATGTATACATGTTAAAATTAGTTCTAAAAAAGAATGGAAAGTTACAAAAGTTATTTATAAGCTAATTCCTAAATTTTCTAACTGAAAACTGGTGACAAATTTACTCTCATAAATGAGTAATATAATCAGTAATAATCAGTAATCAATCATTCTACAAGGGGTATAATGAAAAGTTCTATAAGGGGTATAATGAAAACTGGTGTAGAAAATACAAAAAAAGGTAAAAAAGACAAAATTAGTGATAAAATTAATGATAAAATTAATGATAAAATATCTTATTTCCAAGAAGAAAGTTTTAAAGAACATGCCGGAATCTTAATTCTATACACCTTACTAACCTTTATACTCACTTATCCTGTAGTTTTTAAAATACGCACGTATATTCCAGGAGGAGGAGATGCATTCCACTGGATAAGAACACTCTGGTATACTCCAGTGGCTATATTCAACCCAGACCTCACAAAATTATCACATGACTACTTAATGTTTCATCCATATGGAATACCAGCATCACCATTTCAATCTGCTTTTAATCAGATCCTTGCGTATCTGTTATCCAGTGTAATAAACATTCATGTAGTATACAACATACTGTGGTTATTCTCATTTATTTTTGGTGCATATGGCACATATCTACTTGTAAATTATCTAACTAATGACAGAATCTCTTCTTTTATAGCCGGGATTGTATTTGCATTCTCACCATATCATTTTGCACACTCTATTGGTCATTTTGGAGCAACAAGTATTGAGTGGATACCTTTCTGCGCTCTATACTTAATGAAAATGTTTAAAGAGGGGGGAGTTCGAAACAGTATTTTTGCAGGAATATTCTTTATTCTCGTAGCCATGAGTGATCTTCAATACATGGTATTCATGGGAATTTTTGTGATGTTATTATTCGTATATGAAATCTATATTTTTTTAAGAAAAGAAAAAGGAGATTATAGAGAAATACTGAAAAGAATCTTTAACAAGTACGCCTTATTTGGAGTAATCTCATTCATAGGCTTAATACCTCTCACACTGGAAAACATTCTAACAGCTATATCTAGTGAAAATTTTTTAAAACTAGATCCATATGAAGCTGTTACTTATTCGACTGATTTACTGAGTTTTTTCCTTCCATCTGTTCTGCACCCGGTATTTGGGAGTGTTACGACAGACATTTACAGCAATTTTTCAGGAAATACCAGTGAGAATACGACTTTTATTGGATACACTGTAATCTTACTCTCTTTATTTGCGGCCCGCAAACTGAAAGAGAGTAAGTATGTAAAATTCTGGTCAATAAGTGCATTGCTTTTTTCGTTAATTAGTCTAGGTCCGCTTCTCCATGTTAACGGCAACACAACGTTCACGGCGTTCAATACTACTGTCCCTCTTCCACATTTAGTTTTGTATTATGTGATCCCATTTCTGGACAACTGCAGGACAACTGGAAGATTTTATGTAATTGCTTCTCTCTCATTTGCAGTTTTGACTGGGTATGGGGTTTCTGAATTGCAAAAATCCAACAAAAATAATAAAAAAATGAGTGCAATTATAATAAGCAGTTTAATAATTTTCGAATATTTAGCAATTCCTTTACCGGTATCAGCTGTCAACGAACCGTCATTTTACAAAGAGATCTCACAAGATAAAGAAAATTACGCACTACTCGAAATACCTTCGACCCTATACTATGGAGCAGGTACAACTATCATTTATTACCAAACAATACATGGGAAACCTGTCGTAGGTAACTGGGCTGCCAGATATCCGTCTAATGCGAGAGATTTTGAATTAAATACGCCTGTGGTAAGGGAATTAACTTATTTGCAACCTTCCACTGCTGATATTCTGAACCAGGATATAAATCAAGTTGGAACATCTATTTTAAATTATTATAACATCTCTTATATTGTTTTACATGAAAATAATATGCATGATGCCGAAATTAATTTAGCCGAGACGTTTATACAGGAAACACTCAAAACGGAACGAAAAACATATGCAAAAGACTCTCTTATTGTATACCGTGTCAAAAAAGAACCTATAAAACCATTTATGATTTTAAAGGACAATTGGTATGGTAAAGAGGAACTGGATGGTGCCCCAACCAGGTGGATGTCAAACAATGCTACATTAATAACATACTCAAACGAAAAAGTAAATAAAACTCTTAGTTTCCGAATACTTAGCCATCATAATCCAAAAAACATAGAGATCTATGTCGAAGACAACTGTTTTAAGGAAATTGTACCAACAGATTTCACCGATATAAAAGTACCATTGACTCTGGAAAAAGGAGAAAACATTATAAAATTTTCTACTCATGAAGAATGTTTTTCTCCTGTACAAATTAGTGATAGCCAGGACACAAGAAAACTTAGCTTTGCAATACAAAATATTACAATATCATAAAAGATATTGTAACTTTTTGAAAAAGCAATAGAATAATATTTGTAACTCATATAGAGGGTAATATGCAGCTAATTTTCAGCGAAGATTTTTTCTTTCATTGGAATTCAATAGAATATTCACAATTAAATCTTTTGTCATTTCGCCGCTCTCTAACTTTGAAAGATAGTAATCAAATCCACCTCTGTCGGGAACCCTTTTGAGTATAGTAATATACGCTTTGGTGAGAAATTCTTGGTAGTCCTTTGTATTAAAAAGTTCTCCCAATTCACATTCTTTAATTTTTTCTGCAACTCCCACAAACAGCCACTCATCTCTAATCGAAAGTTGCAATATAGAAAAACCTGTTACTGAAAGGTAGTGTCTCAGAAGAACTTCTGTAAATGAAGTGTAGTGAAAATCCCCACTGTAAGCTTGTGTACCAAAAAGACATTGGACAAGCTCTTTCTGCTTTTCAATTGATTGATTCTCTTTTTTTTCGAAAAGAGAAAATAATCCTAGCAGATTTGGGACTTGAATTTTAAGAATACCATTCATTTTTAATAAACGATTCCATTCAGCAAGAACTTGTTTGGTTCTACCCCTTTCTATGTGTTCGAGTACGTCTTGAGCAATAATTTCTTCATAGTAATTTGAAGGAAGTATTTTAAGATCACAAATATCTGCTACTAAGTCCGGTTTATGAAACTCATTCATATCTATATTTAAATATCCTTCTTTACGATCAAAACCACATCCTAAATTTAACTTTGAGGGATAGTCCTTGAAATCGAAATTAATTTCAGCTAGAGAATCTTCTGGACTCATATTAGGCTTCTCCAATATCAATATACGAACTAATACTTCAATTTCATTTGGATTCGATTTAGGAATAAAACATCAAAAAATGTTATTTTTTATGCAATATCAAAGCGGATTTTGCTGGAAAATCACTATATGTGGTGTTCGAAGTTGTGCGTGAAATTCGTTAACCGATGATGCCAAAAGCAGAGAAATTAAAATTGCGCTGTCATATTCCATAGCTTGCTACGGGGTATTTGAATGAAATAAATCATTTTTTCATCATCTTATCCAGTAACTGTAAATATTTCATTTCTACTTTTTCCCAGGTATAATTTTTTTCAATATACTTTTTTCCATTATCTCCCATTTTATCCAGAACAAGCTTGTTTGAGTACAAGAAATTTAGACATTCACTAAACTCATCATAATTCTTATACCAGAGGCCCGCGTTACTTCTTATGCAGTGACCTTTCAAGACATCACAGTCCCCATTTACAAGTACAGGAGTTCCACAACCCATTGATTCAAGTGTGACCAAGGATAAACTTTCAAAGGGGGAAGGCATGACCAAAAGTTGAGCATTTTTTAGAATAGAATATTTTTCAGCTTCGGGGATGAAGCCGAGATATTTTATCTTATCATCCTTTGGAACACCTATAGCATCATATCCTGCCAAAACCAGATATGGAGCTTCCCGACATTCTTTTAATAATTTAAGGTAGTATTCAAACAATTGGTAACATCCTTTGGAGCCTTCGATTCTGCCAAGATAAAGAATATATTTCTGATCTTTTAGACTCCTGTACTCCGGGATAATCTCAGGAATTTCGATTCCACACCCAATAACATCAAAGATTTTTTCTTCTTCTTTAAGGCCTGTTTTCGTTTTAATTAAGTTTTGTTCTTCAGGAGCGTTGTATATGATACCTTTAATATTCTGGAATATTTCTTTTGTCGTAGATAAGTTAAGAGCAGGGTCATTTTCTGCGAGAGGAGCTATCAGCGCTTTGTTTCCTACTTCCTTAATTCCATAATAACTGGAATAATACCTGAATGTAAAAAATATAAAGACGTCATAATTGTCTTTATTCTTTGAGATGTACTCTATCAGTTCCGGACAATAAGGACCCAGTTCATCGACCCATGAAATTTCATCTCTTCGGCTGTGAGCAGAAAAAAAAACTTTTTCCTGAATTTTACTGTTTTTATTTGCATCACGTTTTTTTGAAGTCTTGAACCTTCGGACTAAAACATCGTTTATAGTTTCATTTCCCTGTTTGTATTCATTTTCCCATGTGTGGTAGTTTTTTGCACAGGTGGTGAGAACTTCAACGTCATGGTACTTTTTCATATGTTCAGCAATTTGTCTGGCATGATATTCTGCGCCCCCAATTATATCTTCACCGTACCTCTGTACAACAAATGCAAGTCTCATTGGCCAGCACCTCCTTTAATTTATCTATGACTTTTAATTTATCCACAATTATTTGCGCAATTATTTCCCATGAATATTTTTCTTCGACCAGATTTCTCGCATTTATTCTTAGTTTTTGCTGCAATTCCTCGCTTTCAAGTAACCTGGAAATCTTTGCCTGAAACTCCTCAGCAGGACAGATGAGAGCATGTACCTCATTTTCGATATCTAAACCTCTTGCTCCTATCGGGGTACTGACTACAGGAATTCCTGCACTCATATAGTCCAGCATCTTGAGGTTTGTACCTGATCCGCTGAACATGGGGTTTATGGCAATATCTGCCAGTTTATAAATCTCATATTTTTCATCCTCATCAACAGTTCCAAAAGCGAGAACATTTTCGGGGAGTTTTCCATATTTGTTTAAATAATAATCTTTGACGCTACCAACTACTATAAATTTATATTTTATTTGTCTTTTACACAGTTCATCAGTTATAAATTTTAATGCTTCTAGGTTTGGAGGATGCCAGCTCCCAACAAAAATAACAGTAATAGCGCCTGATAGTCCTGTAAGTTCCTTTTGTTTTTCCCTCTCCTCATTTAATATAAAAGGTATCTTCGAGGTGTCAACGCCATTTGGAGTAACCAGAATTTTTTCAGGCTTAGAACCATAAATTTCAATAAGATTTTCTTTGTCTTCCTTTGATGTACAAAGTACTACGTCTGACATTAAGGATGCTTCTTTCTCTACATCATATATTTTAGTTACGTACCTGGAATCTTTAATATAATCTTTTTTAAGTAGATATTCAAGATTATGAGCTTCATAAACTATCTTTTTATTGCTACCTATAAACTTATTTAAAGGCCACAAATATGGATGTGAAAAAACTATAATATCCGAATCCACTGCTAATTTTTTAACTTCTTCTACATATTCTTTTGAGAACTCAATGTAGTCTATCATAGCCACATCGTAGAGGTCTACCCCAATTTTTTTCTCGGCTTCCCACTGATACCTGGCATGTTCTATGCTCTGAGGGATACAGATTTGTCTTAATCCATTATCAAGAACAAGATTTTGATACTGCTTATTTGTCTCAATAATCGAACAAATTGTTACATCAAATTCCTTCACCAGTAATGAATAGATGTTATATAGCCTGTGTTGGCCTCCGCCTCTTGGCGGATAACATGAATAAGTAGACAATACTAATATTTTCTTTTTAATTTTAGGTATTAGCTGTTTATCATCTAGCAATCGAGAGACAACATTTCCCCAGTTAATGCTTTTTACTTTTCTATATGCAAGGTTTCCCATTACTATTGTTTTTTCCTTATTTTCTATAACATAATTAATTTTATCTGCAATTTTTTCTGGGTCCGGATCGACGACAAAACCTGTCTCATAATTGTCTACAAATTCTAATGAACCGCCGCTATCTATTGAAGTTATAATTGGCTTATGACTCATCATTCCTTCAATTGTAATTAATCCATAGTCTTCATCATAGGGAATATACATTATCACAAGAGCATTTGAATATAAATCTCTCAGATCCTCTTCACTCGTATATCCAATAAATTCAATTCTTTCGTCCTCTTTTGCTAGTTCTTTTAATTTATTCTCTTCAGGTCCTGTTCCAGCAATTTTAAATTTAATGTTATAAGGTACGTGTTTCATCGCCTTTACAAGAAGATCAATACGTTTTGGAGCATCAAGACGACTTACAGTAAAGAGATAATCATAACTCTTGCATGCATAATTTTCTATTTTTGATGGATGATATATCACACCAACTTTAGCATCATGAGGAAAGTAATCTTTCCTTAACTTTACATTCTCCGAAATTGCAAAATAATTTCTAATCCGATTTGAAGCAAGAGCATACTCATCAAAAAAATGAATAATAGTTCTAATAAATGGGCCTGGGAACTTAAAGGTTTCACTATCATAGTTCTGTTGATCGATTTTTAGCTGATTTAGTTTTTCGAAGAGTTTTTTTATGTTTTTCTCAGATAGGTCATCCGTATCTATTATCTTGAGAATATCACTCACCAAATTAATTCGTAAATTTTGTGGAACAGATGCAGGTTCGTTGCAAAAATGATAGGTATCAAATAGGCCTCTTAAATGGTGTTGTAGATATACAGTATGATTTTGATGTTTTACCATCCAAGCTGGATATTTGGTAGATATGACCATGTCAAAATAGGATAGATCCAATTTATAAAATTGATAATATGACTCTATCAGATCCCAAAAATTATTTTCTCTGGTGGGTACCTTCAATAACTCGCACTGGTGAGTTGTATAATTATTTATATAATTCTGCAGCCCCCACCAAAGTTTCTCTGCCCCTCCAATGGTAAAAGGTACTGGACTTGGTGCAACAATTGCAATTCTCATTACTTTCACCGTCATTTTTTACCTATTACAGCATAATCCTGTGCCCCATAAAGGATATTATTCAACTTCTCTATATTATGGTTATAGACCTCAAGATAGTTCTTTGCCCATTCTTCCATGCTATTATTAATTGCAGCTTTTTGCAATCTTGCTTCCTCTGATACAGGAGAGAAGTACCTGATATTTAAATCTCTGAATCCGACCGAAGTTAGCAGGAACTTGAGGGTTTCAGGATGAACCGGCTTTTTGTGAGTCATATCTATGTAAAAATTAGCAAATGATACCAGAGACAGTGGATTTACAGTTTCCACAAAAATATAGTATCCATACTTGAGTTTCTTAAAACATAGGTGGAGTAGATTAATCAGGTAATTAGGTTCCAGATGTTCAACTACCTGATCAATAAAAATCCCATCAAGACTTTTATCTTCAAGTTTTTCAAGATACGAAATTGCTTCGTTTTTCTCCACATTCAATCCTTTTGAAAGACAGTAATCCACCATCGTATCATCGATATCAATACCCTTTGCACCAATATCAAGCTCTTTTGCTAACTCTAAAAATTCGCCTCTTCCACATCCGATATCTAGAACATTAAAACAACCGGTGAAATAATGTATAAAATTAGACTGTCGTTGCTTTATATCCTCTCTTGAACCTCTAAATTGTTCTTCAAATCTGAAATAATTAATGTCTAAAGCACTAGAGTCAGAAGTTTCAATTTTTTTGTTTTTATTCCTTTCTTCTATTTTGTTACCGAGTATCCTGGCTAACCATGCTTTATTTTCAATGTCCAGATTTATTGAAGAAATTATAGAATTAACTTCTGCCTTTATACTATTATCCATTTCAGACTTGAGCTGATCTACCTTATTTTCGAACTCAGGTTTGATCTGTTCTATTTTGGAATCCATTTCGGATTGGAGCTGCTCCATCTTACTGTTTAAATGGATACACTTGCCTGCAGCATCATTAAAAAGGCGAGCTGTACTCCCATTAAATTCAGTTTGTTTCCAGACAACGGCATCCACATACCGCCTGACTTCTCCATGTACCAGCTCTCTACCCTTAATAAGGAATTTCCCTACAACCGGACGATGAGAACTGATGAAATAACTATTGTTCTGAATATCCCAGTTGGAATTTATATACTCAAGATCCCTCTGGGTGTCACTTCCACTTAGAGATGCCTCAGTAAAAGGGCCTTGTTGAAGGTCTCCAATAGTTTTCTCTGGAAAAACCCCGGATACTTTCCGCTCATGGATATTTTCCCTTATTTTTCTCATTATTTCTTCAACATCAATTTCTTTTTCATCAGCTTCATTATTAATGTTAATCGTATCCATAAAATCTCACATCCTGAACTCAGATTTTCCAGCTGCAAGGTACCTCAAAAAGTCCAACATCTCTACCAGTTGGCATTACATCAAAAGAATATTGTTTATCGTGCCAATCGTATGGTTTTTGATCGTGAGTATGCACAGCCACTGTCAATAGAAACCTTCCTGTAATCATAGGAATTCTTTCTATCATCAGGTCAACATGCCCTTTGCCTTCAAGATATTCAATTGAAGCTTTTTTTAATTCCGTGTTTGTTCCAAAAAGATTTTCTCCGGTCTCAGAATAAAGCGCAATGCCAAAAACCGGATCAGATACTTTTTTATGCGCGTTATAGAAGATTTTAATTATCATAGGATCAAAGGAGTTGAATCTTGAGCCTTTATTGCCGAATTTATCATAGAACTCCACACCTGTGATTTCAACAGTCTTATCTCCCCACCTGGGATTTTTATCTTCGGGTTTTACATCTGGCTCAACCGCGTCTAACTCGTTCTGGCTTCCGGCTGTAGGTGCTTCATCTCCACCGCCATACACATAACGGTCGATTACATCTCCTGTGTCCCCTAAGACTATCTGCTCTCCTTTATTCAGAAGCAAAGTCTTATCACAGAACCTCCTTACTGATCCAAGGTCATGTGAAACGAAAACAATTGTAACTCCATCTTTTCTATATTGACTAAGTATGTCCAGACATTTTTGCTGAAACTCCATATCTCCAACTGCCAGAACCTCGTCCATTAAAAGGATTTCAGGATTGGTCTGAATAGCCGTTGAAAAAGCAAGTCTTACCTGCATACCCGATGAAAAGTTTTTGATCTTAGTGTCCCTAAATTTCTCAAGTCCTGCGAATTCGATAATATCGTCCAGTTTATCATTAATCTCTCTTTTTTGCATACCCATGATGGTCCCATAAATTTTTATGTTCTCTACAGCTGTGAGATCAAACTGAAAACCAACTCCAAGCTCAAGGAAGGGAGTAATCCTCTTTAGAGCAGTCACCTTCCCTGACGATGGATACAGGATATTTGCAATAATTTTTAATAAAGTGCTTTTCCCACTTCCGTTCTCTCCAATAATTCCAAGCGCTTCTCCTTCTTCAACTGTAAAATTAATGTCTTTGAGTGCATGGAATGTTTCATAAGTGGGAGGCTTGAAAGCTCCTGTCAAAGTCTCAAATATAGTTGTTCTTTTTTCATGAGGTATGCGAAATGTTTTGTACAGGTGTTCAACCTCAATTGCCGTCATCAGATTTCCTCCGCAAATCTGGGTTCAAATCTGATAAAAATAATGTATCCGACCAGAAGAAAGACTATTGATGAAAGAACCATAAATAAAAGATCCTCTGTTTTAGCTGGAGACGAATAAATGATAGTATCCCTTGCAGAATTAAGTATCCGTGCAATTGGATTCAATAAGATGAATCTCTGTAAGTTTTTGGGGAATACATCGATAGTATAGAGTATAGGAGTGGCGTAGAATCCAATCTGCAAAAGAACCTGCCAGATAAACTGCACATCCCTGTAAAATACATTCAATGCACAAAGTGCCAGAGAGAGGCCGAGTGAAATTATAAACAGACAGAGCAAGATCAGGGGCACATATACTAAGTTTGTGGACACCGGTATCCTGAAATATACCATAAACATTATGAATATCAGGGATTCGAAAATGGTCATAAGCAAAGCTGTGATACACGAAGAAATAACAAAGATATCCCTTGGAAAGTAAATTTTCTTAACCATACCTGGTTTTCCTACTACGGAAAACATTCCAATGGTGGTAGCCCTGCTTAAAAAATTCCATAAAATGATTCCAAGAAGTAAAAACAACTGGTAGTATTTCACCTGGACTCTCATCAAGTTCGTAAAAATCACATATAGAACTAAGAGCATAAGCATGGGTTCCAGAAGTGACCAGAAGTAACCCAGTATAGAGTTTTTATATCTTAATTTAAACTCACTCCATGCCAGTTGCCAGATAAGATTTCTGTAGTCATAGAGCTCTTTTAGGTGATTAACAATCATTAGTTATCACATTTTTTATTTTTTCATTAAAGATCGAAAGATCAAAGTGTTTTGCCTGCTCAATACATGAAGCCCCATAAATTTCAGGTTCACGAGATATGAATTTTACAGCTTCTATAACACTATGAATATCTGCTTCTACAAGCACGCCCGTTTTACCGTTAATTACGGTTTCCTTAAATCCACCTTCGTTTACAGCTACTACAGGTTTTCCACTTGCCATAGCTTCCACAGGTGTCATGCCGAAGTCTTCATCCATGGCAGTGCAGATAAAACCCCTACAGCGGGAATAAAGGTCAAGTAATTCCGCCTCAGAAACTTCCCCAAGAACCTTTACGTTTTCCGGTAAGTTGTCAATTATATTTTTTGCGTAACTTTTTGCGTGATCTCCTTTTGAATACCCCCCTATAATGACAAGTTTTTCCTCAGGCATTTTCTTGAATGCCTTAATCTGAATTTCTACTCGTTTTTCAGGGTAAAGCCGATTTACCGAAAGCCAGAAATCTCCATATTCTCTGCATGTAAACTTTGAAGTGTCTATAGGAGGATAGATAACCTGAGCATCCCTGTTGAAATATTTTTTTATTCTTTCTAATGTATTCTTTGAGTTTGTTGCAATTTTACAGACATGGGAAAGGTAATACTCGGAAACTGGTCTATGAAGCTTGACCCAGATCCTAAAAAAGATTGAAACCAAGAGAGGTTGCCTCTTGATAAAGGTATCATAAAGGTCATAGAAAGCTCGTGTGGGGGTATGGCAGTAGTAAAGGTTAGGTTTATGTTTCTTTGCCGCGAAATGTGCCCAGTTACCGGAAAAAATGAAGAAATCATATTCTTTTGAAAAGTCACAGGCTGCAAATTTAAAAGATGCAAAAATCTGTTTTAGAGGGGGTACTTTTGGAGTATTTCCTAGACTGATTATACGAATATTAGAGTAACCCATCTTTTTTACAGATTCCATGTTTAAATCAGTAGTGATAACATCGGCATTGAAGTAATTTGCGAGCATAAGCACAAGCTTTTCTCCACCACCAATGGCCCCGAAATAATCATGAAATATGGCTATTTTCATCAGTTTCTCACTTATATCAATAGTTTAAACAGGTTTAAGAGGTTGCTGAAAAACTAAGCCCGGAGGTGTTTCCCAGCAGTGTTAAAGAATGTTAACTTTGTACTTCTAGCATGCAAAATTCCGAATCAATTCTTTATAAGTATTATCAGAGCTACTCTTATCGAGCTGCTCTTAATATTAACAGATTTTTCAACAAGCTACAAAGATCACTTATTGGTATCTTTATGCTTTATTAATAGTAACAGACATTCATCAGTAGTAACAAAGTCATATCTGTAATTTCAAAGATTAATTAAACTCAACGGTAATAAGGATACTGAAAAATGTGTATCAACATTAAGAGATATATAATACTTGCCAAATGAGATAAAATGAGATATACCGATCGAAGATACTCATCTTGTCCCCTAAATCATAAAGCTTTAAAGTTATTATATTGAGCCCATTCCAAAAATAATCCAAAACCATTTTAGTCTCAGAACAGTAAAATCTAGAACAGTAAAATCTAGAACAGTAAAACTTAGAACAGTAAAACTTAGAACAGTAAAACTTAGAACAGTAAAACCTCAGAACTCATAAGTAAAATTTCAGAACTCTTTTCTAAGGTTAGAAATTCAAATAATATTCAAAATATATAATTCAGACAACAAATTTGAGTTTTGGTATCAGCTCATTAATTTTAGCACTATCAAAAATTACTTTACCTAAGAATAAAATAAAAAGAATAACTAAAAGATAAGAAAGAGAGTTGATTACAACGAATAAAAGCATGGGATGTCCAGTGGCAAAACGATCCGCTAATAATCTAAAACTTAGTGTTATTACTCTGACCACAGTTATAGTAGTTGCTTTTCTCATGCGCATGCTGTCATATGCCTCGGTTACTGCAAATGGAGGCATAACCTTTAGCGGATATGATGACTTCTACCATATGCGGCGTATTATTTATACAGCTTCCAACTTCCCCCATCCCCTTAATTTTGATTCTTACATTAATTATCCTCAAGGTTTTGAAGTCGGATGGCCGCCTCTTTTTGATTTATTAGGTGGGCTGCTAGCAATAGTCCTTGGAGGAGGACAGCCTAGCCTGCATACCATCGAATTTGCAGGAGCCCTGCTGCCAGTACTTCTGGGAGTTCTAACAATAATTCCTTTATATGTTGTAGCTGCCTCGATATTTGACAGAAAAACTGCATTTTTTGGAGCTTTCATTTTTGCAGTGCTGCCAGCACACGTTTATATATCCAGGTTCGGGGCAGTTGATCATCACGTAGCAGAGACCCTTCTCTCAACCTCAGCCTATGCATTTTTCATACTTGCCTTAAAATGGGCAAGAGAGGGAGATCTTTCCCTTACCTCTCTTAAAAACATTTCTTCCGAAAAGAAACTTATAAAATCACTAGCTTCTGCTGGAGCATCTGGGTTTTTCTTTGCACTCCTGATTTTCACATGGATAGGAGCTCCGGCTCTTGTAAGCTTTATTGTTCTTTATGCATTCATACAGTCTACAATTGACCTTAAAGCCGGGAAAAACTCCGACTACGTACTTATCTGTGCTGTTACAAGCCTCCTTGCAACCCTTCTCTTTACCATTCCCCTGTCAGCTGGGTCTATACGTCCTGGCCTGGAAATGAGCGCAATGTACCTTTCATGGTTCCAGGTTTTTTATGTGCTCAGCCTGCTAGCCGGAACCTTAATTCTCTGGGGCATTTCCTTCTATATCTCAAAGAAAAATCTTGACTGGAAATCCTATCCCGCAATCTTAATACTTGTTTCTGGGGTAGGGCTCCTGCTCCTCAGGACTTTTTCCGCTGAGTCCTATGCTTTTGTAATTGAAGGAATAAGGTTCTTCCTAGGAAAAGGAGAATATATAGGCACAATTGTCGAAGCCCTGCCACTATTCTTAACCGCACAAGGAAATCTTACCTTTGCGCCGATGCTTGGAAGTCTCGGGCTTTGCTTCCTTGCCGCTCTGGGAGGATTTTTCCTGCTTACTCTCCAATGGAAGGGAGAAAAATCAAAGCCTGAAGGAATGTTTTTCCTCTTATGGTCAATCTTTATCGCATATTTAGTGATTTCCCAGAGGCGTTTCTCATATCTATTCGCAGTAAATGTCTCAATCCTTACCGCTTATTTCCTCTGGGTCCTGCTTGAGTCCCTTAACTTTGAGACTGAAGTAAAGAAACTGGTTAAAGTCGGAACGATAGTCGGACCGATAACTGGGAAAAAAGCAATGCCTGTGCCTCAGGCGGGAAAAGAAACAAAATTAAAAAGAAAATCAAAAGCAAAAGTGAATAATCCACCAAGCTCGAAAAAGGACTCTCAACCTGATTATTTCAAAATCTTTTCGTCTGTGGTACTTATAGGGCTTGTATTTATACCCTGTATTTGGGCTGGATTTGCTTTTGCTAAAGAGGGGCGCACGATTGATCCTGAATGGAGTGACTCTCTGACCTGGCTTGAAGCTTCGAGCCCTGAAACATCTTATTACCTTGAACCTTCCAAGGCTCCCGAATATGGGGTTTTGAGCTGGTGGGACTACGGAAACTGGATCGTTTATCTGGCTAAAAGGCCTGTAGTTTCAAATAATTTCCAGACTGGTGTACAGGATTCTGCACATTTCTTTACAACTGACTCTGAGGATGAAGCAAAAACAATTATGGAAAAACTCAATGTAAAGTATGTAATAACCGACAAACTGATGGCAAGCGGCAAGTTTGGGGCTATTGCTGAGCTTGCAGGCGAGGATATAGAGAAATATTTCACGGTCGAAACCGTTAGTGGAACAAACAGCCTTGAGACCGTTGCCACTCCTAAAAAGGAGTTCATGGATACCGAAATATATAAACTTCATGAACTTGACGGAACAAATCTTGGAAACCTGAGGCTTGTCCATGAAAGTACAGTCCCTGAGAAAAATAATAACAAGAAAAATGACGTAAAAATATTCGAATTCGTCCCTGGAGCCAGACTTTCAGGCACTGCAGAGCCAGGACAAAGTATTACTGCTACCCTGGAACTCAGCTCAAACACAGGCCGAAAATTCACATATGAAAATAAAGTAATGTCAGATAAAAATGGTTCATTTGAAATAACTGTACCTTACTCGACCGAAAATACAGCAGGCGGAATCAATGCTCTATCAGCTTATTCCCTGAGTGCAGGAAAAAATGCCATAACCTCAGGAATCCAGGTGACGGAAAATGATATCCTTAACGGTAACCAGGTAGAGGTGAAAATTCAGGGAGCAAATTGAGCATTTCGTGAAATAGGTTTTTAAAAAACACAGAAAACAGAAAAGAGATATTAATAATTATAAGAGATATTAATAATTATATCTCTTTCTTCTTTTCTCATTTTACTCATTATTTCCTAGAAAGACTTCACTCAATATTCTTGAAAATTTTATACTTCTCGAAGATTTCAGACTTTCCAAAGATTTTATTCACCTGTACTTTCGACTCCTACGGCACTCAGGAACCTTTTGACCACGGCTTCATTAACCAATCTCAGTAATGTCTGCCTGTCTTTTGTATCGCTAAAGACTCCAAGGGATATCTGAGCTCCTGCTGCGTTTGCGTGCCCTCCTGCATCTTCGCCGAAAGCCTGACGCATAACTTCGCCCAGGTTGATTCTGATATCATTGCTGCGCCCTGAGATATAGATGCGATCCTCAGTAACCCCAAAAACTATGGTTGTAGAGATCCCTTCAAGGCTCAAAAGGTAATCCGCAGCCTGTGGGAGTGTATCTCTATCCCGTATGTTCCCGACATTTGAGAGAAGGTAGCTTCCCAGCACCTGTCGGTTCCTGATAGCTTCTCCGAGCACATCAAGGGTTTCGATTGCCATTGAAGGCTGCTCTAGCTGATCCAGAATCCCATGGTTCGAAAGGGGGTAAAGGTATGAAGCAGCTGAAAGATCTGCAGGATCCGTTTTTCGCTTGAAATCCTGGGTATCAGTTCGAATCCCATAGAGCAGAGCCGTTGCCAGAGTCTTAGAGATATTGATATTGAGCTGCTGCAGATACTTTGTCATTATAGTAGCTGTTGCCCCGAAATTAGGCCGGATGTCTATGTACTCAGCCTTTATCTCATTTTCTCCTGGTGGGTGATGGTCAATTACAACGCCCACATATGAGTTAGGGGGAACCATGTTGTTAACGCCTGGGACAGAGCAGTCTATCAGGGCGATTTCATCAAAGTATTTGAGGTCGTGCTCTTCCATTTTACCCAGATCAATCTCGAGCAAATTTATAAAGGCTTTATTTTCCTGATGCCCGATCCTGCCGTGATACAGGATGCTTGCTTCAACCCCGAGGCTCTTTGCAATCTCTTTGAGGGCAAGCCCACTAGAAATGGCATCAGGATCCGGATTATCATGAATTACAATAGCAAGTCTTTTATCCCTTATTCCTTTCAGCCACCTCGCAAGTCTGTTGCCCCTGTGGACTGACTCGGCTCTCTCAAGAGAGCGCGAAAGGGAGCTTGCAACAAGCTTGGAAGGCATGAATACATAATCTGCCCCAAGATCTTCCATTTTTCCCTTATTGATAATATCAGAGGCTCGGGAAAAAAGCTGAACATCAGGGCTAACTATACCTTTGAAGTTTTCAATGCCCTTCCTATTAGCCTCGTTATTGGAAGTCAGGAAAAGTATAACTACAACATTCTTAAGGTCGATCTTATCGACGAGTTCAGGGTCAGAGATATCACCTACAATTGCTTCAAAGCCTTCCTCTCTGAGAGTCTCGACCTTAGCTTCGTCTTTATCTACAATAATTACGAGCTTATTGCTTTCCCTGAGCTCTTTCGCAAGCGCAAAACCAACACTTCCACTACCCAGAACAAGGTATCTGGGTTTGATTGTACTTTTAAGATTGCTATCCGCATCTTTTGAAAAGATAGGCAAAAATAGGCCTCCCTGTTTAACTTAAGTTAAGACACGTGCAAAGGAAAGCAAACATTTGATCAAAGTCCTGCCTGTCAAGCTTTATTACAGTTTGTTAACGGTATTTATTGCAATTTAACTGTAGATTGCAATTTAACTGTAAGGCTAAATATAATTGCTTAGACTTTATTTTAATTAATTATATTGATCAAATATTTTTACGAAATTATACTTTACAAACCATATCTTACAGGTTATTTTCTTATGAATTATATTTTATGAATCATACTCTTAAAGAATTAATATTATTTCTATGAAAACTAAATAATCCCAGTATATCAGTTATATCGGGATGTAACGTATTATAGTTAACAACATCAAATAGGTTTTCCTTGGTGTAAAAATATAGGAAATAAATTATTTCAATTACTCTGGAGATATATAATAATTTCTATAACAGTCTATAAGCCAGAGAGTTTGGCTTGCAGAAACATTTAAAATGTTAACAGGTCAGAAGACTAAAAGAAATATATGAAGGCTAACCAGGAACAGAAGGCTAAATGAGATAAGCCGGCAGAGGAGATCATGAGGTGCATTAGTTCTTTGAGGATGAAGGCAATAGACAGAAACTGTGAAGGCCTTGGGCTTCTACCTGTCCAGCTAATGGAAAATGCAGGAGCCGTTGTTACACAGAGCATCCGGGAAAAACTTGAAAGCGGCAAGGTACTTTTTATTGCAGGTAGGGGAAACAATGGAGGAGATGCTTTTGTAGCAGCCAGGCACCTTACAGGTTTCTCAGGATACACTGTAAAGGTGATCCTGCTCGGAAAAGCCAGAGATATAGGAACAAAAGAAGCTTTTCACAACTTTTCCCTGTTGAAATTCAGCCGCGTGGAGGTGCTCGAAATTACGGATTCAAGCCAGCTTGAAGCTGCAGCTTCGGACTGGTTTTCAGAAGCTGACTTAATCGTAGATGCGGTATTCGGAACTGGTATAAAGGGTAAAATAAAAGAGCCTGAATCAACAGCTATCGACCTTATAAACTTGGAAGGAAAAACCGGAAAAACCATAATTTCGGTTGATATTCCTTCAGGACTCGACCCTGATGGCGGAAGCTTTGAGAAAGCTGTGCATGCAGAGCTTACAGTCACGTTTCACCGCATGAAAATTGGGCTTTTGAGCGAGAAGGTAAAAGAATATACTGGCGTGATAAAGGTTGCCGAGATAGGAATCTTTGCTGATGCCGAACAATATGTCGGACCCGGAGACCTCATGATGCTGCACAAACGGAAGTCTGAGGGACACAAAGGCGATTCCGGGAAAATCCTTGTTATAGGAGGCGGCCCGTACTCTGGAGCTCCGGCCCTTACAGCCCTTGCAGCCCTGAAGGCAGGAGCAGACCTTGTAACCGTAGCAGTCCCAGTACCTGTAGCCAAAATCGTGGCATCTTATTCTCCGGACCTGATTGTCCGAAAACTCTCTTCGAATGTCCTCTGTCCAGACGACCTTTCCATACTTATGGACCTTATAAACTCCCATGACGTAGTCGTGATGGGAATGGGGTTAGGAAGAGCAACAGAAACCCTAGAAGCCGTCCGAAAAATCCTGCCTTTTTGCAGGAAAGCCGTACTTGATGCCGACGCCCTCGCAGCTCTATCAGGTGTTATCTTTGAAAGCCTTGCAGGCAATTGTGAACTTATAGTAACCCCACACGCAGGAGAGTTTTCCCTCTTGAGAAATATGGAAACACCTGAGAAGATAGAGTCCCGTATTAAAGCCGCTAGGGAGTTTTCTGAGGAAAAAGGGGCTGTAACGCTTCTCAAAGGAAAAGTCGATATTATCTCGGACGGAAAACAGACCCTGCTGAATAGGACAGGAAATGCAGGCATGACTGTAGGAGGTACAGGAGACGTCCTTGCAGGGCTTACAGGGTCGCTTTTTTCCAGAAATCCCGCATTCCTTGCGGCAGCCTGTGCTGTATATATTAACGGGGCAGCAGGGGATCTGGCTTTTGAAAAAGCAGGCAACGGATTGCTTGCAACAGACGTTATAGAGAAAATTCCAGAAATAATTAAAGAGGCAGAGATAGGGTAAAAAGATAAAGTAAAGTCTAAATGTAAAACATTGTGAATTCACTAAAATGGGGAGGCAACTTCTATGGTGCAACAAATTGAAAGGAAAATCGTGCTGGAAATCGAAAGAAACAGGATAAGGATGACGGTTTTTCACGGGGAAGACGAACAGGTTATAAAACTTAACCTGGAGGAAGCCAGAGAACTTGCAGAAGATCTGGATAAAACACTTGAAGACTATTCGCAAAGAAAGCAGATAAGAATCGACTGATCCAAAAAGAAAGAAACTCAAAAGCCAGAGAAAAGCACTGAGAAATTAGGAAAAAGGAAATTAAAAGCCAATTTTACTTGGAAATCAGATATTCTGAAGTTAATATAAAATGGAAAAACGCGGTGATTTCGTGGAAAAGCAATTTACTCACATTGAGGCTGGTAGAGCGCGTATGGTAGATATCAGTGAAAAACATGAGATACCCAGATTGGCGCGAGCCGCAGGAGAAATAATACTTTCCAAGGAAACTATAGAGAAGATAAGGACCGGAAATGTAGAAAAAGGCAACGTGCTTGCAACTGCGCGAATTGCAGCTGTACTTGCGATTAAAAAGACCCCTGAAATAATCCCAATGTGCCACCAGATCCCGATCACTGCCATAGATGTGGATTTCAAAATTGAAGATGAGATGATTTCGGCTGAGGTAGAAGTCAGGACTGTTGGGAAAACAGGAGTTGAGATGGAAGCCCTGACAGGGGTTTCAGCAGCTCTACTAACGATCTGGGATATGGTTAAATCGGCGGAAAAAGATAAGAGCGGGAATTATCCCAATACCTCAATACAAAATATAAGGGTGCTAGAAAAGCTCAAAGGGTAAAGGCTAGAGGCTAGAAAAGCTCAAAAGGTAAAGGCTAGAGTAAGCCCATAAAAAATAAGCTTTTTAAAGGATGGGACATATCAACACGGCAGACTGAGGTATATATCTTGAAGATCATAGGTGGACCAGCATCACAATTACTTGCTAGCCGAACTGCCCGGGCTTTAGGAACAAAGCCTGTGCTTTGCGAATTCAACCGTTTCCCTGATGGAGAGCTTTATCTCCGAATTATGGAAGAGACCGAAAACGAACGTGTGACCCTTATCCAGAGTACGCCCACTGATTCGGACTTTGTTTCCCTGCTCCAGCTTATCGATGCCTGCGAAGGGGCAAAAGAGCTTAATGTCGTTATTCCTTACATGGGATATGCCAGACAGGACAAAAAGTTCAAGCCCGGAGAGCCTATCAGTGCCGACGCAGTCGCCCGCTGTATCAGGGCTGACCGGGTGTTTACAATAAACATCCACGAAAAAAGTGTGCTTGAACATTTCCCTTGCCCTGCAGAAAACCTTGATGCAGCTAAATTGGTTGGGGAGTATATTGCAGGACTTGGCCTGAAAGACCCTCTTCTAATTGCTCCTGATTCGGGAGCCGAAGGGCTTGTGAAGAAAGTATCTTCAGGTCTTGGCTTTGAGTATGATCATCTGGAGAAAACGAGACTCAGCGGAGATACGGTTGTGATCAAGACAAAGAATCTTGACGTAACAGGCAGGCATGTTGTCCTTGTTGATGATATGATCGCAACAGGCGGGACAATGGCTGAATCTATCAGAATGCTCAGAGACCAGGGAGCATCCAGAGTTTACATTGCCTGTGTACATCCTGTGCTTGCAAGGAATGCAGTATTGAGGCTCTTCAATGCGGGCGTAAAGGATATAATCGGGACCGATACTCTAGAAAGAGCGGAAAGCCAGCTGAGCGTTGCTCCTCTAATTGCAGATGCTCTGAAAGGGCTCTGATCATTTACTTTAAATTTTATTACCGTTAACTATTTTTTATATTCTGTTGTCTTTAGTATTATGACCCTTCCAGAAGTCTGTCCACTTGATGAAAGCCAGATATGTAAAGAGCAGGAATGCCATCTTTTTTGCCTTGAATGGAGAACGAAAGAACCCACCTGTCTTATAGGCTATAGCACAACAAGTAAAACTAGATCCGGGAAAGCTGGACGCAACAAGGATACCTATGCTGAAGAAACTTTCCGCAAATTAGGCAGGCAGTCTCCTTCTAAAAGAAGAAAAATCTCTGAAAATGGAGACTGGACCCCCACAAGACTCACAGAAAACTCTCCGGTAAGGAGCCCTGAAAGATCTCAGGTCATGCCACCTGAAAGACCTGCTGAAATGAAAGAAGAAAGTTTTACCCAGAGCCTGGATTTCCAGGAAGCAACTGTAAGAGTTCTTGACCCAAAACCTGAGAGAAATCATGATGAAAGGCTTAGAAAAAGGTATGCTACCAATGATATCGAAAAAACCCCAATACGGCTGGAGTCCAGCTTGAAAAAAGAAATGATTGAGCAGAATTCAGTTATATATGCAGAAATTCAGCCAAAAATCCATGAAAAGCCAAGAAATCGTGAGAGAGTGATTTCAAGAGATAAGCATACAACAATTTTTACAGCTCTCGATGCCGATAAAAAAGATAACTCTCGCCTTTCAGGAAGAGAAGAGAAAACAAAAAGAGCTCTTCAGGATAGGGAAAAGCGTAAGAAGCTTGATGAAGTAATGAAAATTGACCTACCTGACACCCATGATGAGTTCTGGAGTTAAAACCCTCTACCCGAATAGGAAGAAGCATGAGGAAATCGATTCTATGTCTGAGAGACACTTTCAAAATCTCATAAGAATCTCATTTTTCATGCTGCTACTTTTGCTCTGCATGCCAGGAAAAAACAAAAAAGGAATATGATGATTCAGGATGGACCGCCAGACCTACCAGAAAATATATAGCTCACTGCATGACTTTAAAGATGTTTTCCGCCTTTCGGAGGAATATTCAAAGCCTGTAGGCATGCTTGCAACAATTCTTAACCAGAAAGTCGTGAAAATGACGAGGTTCAAGCATAGGAGAATTTATTCCAGAGAGAAAGAACTCTTTTTGAAATGGAAACAGGGACGCACAATTCTTGATCTTGCAGAATACACAGGCTTTCCTCCTACCCTTATGGCATCACTTATTATGAAAAATTCTGAGGTTTCCAGGAAAAACATTAACTGGCTTTTTAAAAATGTGGATTTAGTCAAAAACCGCCGTCTTAGAAGAGAAATCAAAAGAGCCCTTGAAGCCGATCATTTTTTTTCCCCTCATGCCCACGAGATGCAGTGCAAAAAAGGCGAGATGGGAGAGGCAGTTATCCAGAAATGGCTTGATGATAGGGAAATTCCATATTGTACTGAAGCAGAGATTCGGGCTAAAGGAGAAGGTAAGACTCCTGATTTTGTCCTGGCAGACCCTTTATGCATAGACAATCTCATGGTCAACTGGATTGAAAGCAAAGCGCTCTTCGGAGACGATTTCGAACACGAGCATTATTCAAAAAAACAGTTTCGCGAGTATGCAGAGATTTTCGGAGAAGGTATGGTTGTCTACTGGTATGGATATCTTGAGGATCTCCCTTCCGAGGGCTATCTTGTAAAAGACTCCAGCTTTTTTGAAGGATGCAAAGAGGAAATTGACGAACTATTTAATTATCTGGTGTACTGGTGAACCGCAAACTTTTTCAAAAAACGCTTGCTCACAAACTTTTTCAAAAAACGCTTGC